>Ga0256406_1000403_pt1 | contig 80749 bp, 74 predicted proteins | sample RumenRJG_03DNA_FD_185986 | JGI IMG/M metagenome (GOLD analysis project Ga0256406, IMG submission 185986) | Bovine rumen microbial communities from Lethbridge, Alberta, Canada - RJG_03 | ecosystem: Host-associated > Mammals > Digestive system > Stomach > Rumen | place: Canada: Alberta | collected... | reverse complement strand
TGCCTCATGCATGTCCCGCTCTCCGGCATCGCAGCCACGGCCACGGTCCAGCCGAAGCTTCCTGCGAGCTTGCCTAAGCCGTTTGCAGTTCAGGGAGCCTAACTATGCCGGAGGTACTCAGCCATTTACACCAAATTTCGCAGTTGCGGAAACGCTCGAGCATCACCGTGACACGCTCTCGAGCTCGCGGTGGAGGCAACCCCGCGATAGGCCCAGCCCGCTACAGCACGGTAACGCCCTGGTCTTCGCAGGCGGAGACAAAGTCGGTCGAAAGACCGTCATCCGACACCACCACATCGACGTCACGCAGGTCGCCGATCTTGAAGGTCGAGGGTCGGTCCTCCTTGCTCGAATCCATGAGCACGATGCACTCGTTCGACCGATCGACGAGCGTCTTCTTTAAGACCGCCTCGTCGTCGGATCCGCACGAGAAGCCCTCGCCACGTCGATGGCCGGTCACGCCCAAAAACACCTGGTCAAAGGTCATCGAGCGAACGACTTCGATGGCTCGGGCACCTGTGGTGCTCATGGAATAGCGATTGAGCCTGCCACCTACCATGAAGGACATCACGTGCTCGAGCCGAGCAAGCTCCGAGGCGACCGTGAGCGAGTTGGTGAAGACCAGCAGGTTCATGTCCTCCATCGCTGCGGCGAGCGCCGTAGTCGTGCTCCCTGAGTCGATGAAGATGGTATGGCCGGCCCTTATGAGACCTGCGGCCTTCTGCGCGATGACCGTCTTCTCTGCCGAGCGTCTGCTCACACGACGTGCCAGCAGGTCGTCGGTTCCCACCGCAAAGCCCACGGACTTGGCTCCGCCATGTACCCGAATGATCTGGCGGTTTTGGTCGAGAGCCTTGAGGTCGGTGCGCAGGGTCATCTCGCTCACATCGGGAAATGCATGCTTCAGCTGGGCAAAGGTCACGCTGCCCTCATTATTGATGAAGTCAACAATGAGCTCTCGGCGCTCAGCCATGGGCATGCTGTTCTCCTCCCGATCGCTTATGCACATATCGCCTCCCTCATGATATCGCACGATGTGCATTGCTCCGTCTGTCACGGGACGATGGGACGCAAATCCCATCGCCCCGTACCATTTTGGCTGTTACTCGCTCCAATGCTCCAGCAGGTAGCGCTCTGCCGCCGGGCACCAGAGACCGTTGTTGGCCTCCACGATGTCGGCGAGGCCCGCATAGCGCTCGTCTTCGGCAGCCTTGTCGCGCAGCTCGTCCAGCGCCACGAGCGGCATGCTGATGTGCGTGTAGATGAGCTTCTTGCCACCAGGGATGCCCGGCAGGCCGCACGTCGTCTCAGCGGCCGCGTCGAGACCGCCGATGTGGGTGACCATGACGGCCGGGTCGATGCGACCGGCTGCGGTCAGCTCGAGCGACTCGATCATGTCGGCGGTGTTGCCACCCGTGGTACCCATGACGTGCGTCGAGTTGTAGTGCACGTCATAGAAGTTGATGGGCGCCTTGAACTGGGTGTCGGTGGGGCCGGCAAAGAAGTTGAGGCAGCCGTCGCGGCCCAGGATGGCGCTGGACTGCTCGATGACCGCGGCCACCGGTGCGTAGCACAGCACGTCGTCGTAGCCCTTGCCGCCGGTGATGGCGCGCAGCTCGGCCACGGGGTCATCCATGTTGCCGGTGTTGACAAAGTGCAGCTCGACACCCGTCTCCTCCTTGACCTGCTCGGGCGGGAAGAGGCTGGCGGCGCGGTCGAGGCGCTCCTGGTTGATGTCGGTCACAACCAGCAGACCGGGCTTGCGGTCGCGGTGCAGCGCGTAGGTAAGCGCACCAAGGCCCATGGGGCCGGCACCGGCGGTGATGGCAAGGTTGCCACCCTCGCGAATGCCCATCTCGTGGGTGTAGACGCCCATCTGCGTGTGATAGGCGGCATTGAGGGCGCCAATCGAGCAGGACAGCGGCTCAGCCAGGGAGGCCTGATAGTACGCCTCGCCCTCGTACACAAGGAAGCTGTTGGTGGCAAAGATCTCTTGGGGCAGGATGCAGTAGGTGGCGTCACCGCCGCAGAACTCGTAGGAGTAGCCAGGAGAGTCCATCGAGCCCTTGTAGTTGATTGCGGGCTGGATCGTGAACTTCTGGCCCGGCTTGTACAGGTCGGCGTACTTGGCGCCAACCTGCACGATGTTGCCGGCAAACTCATGGCCCGTGATGGGCGGATGCTCCGCCGCATCGGCGTGGACGCGCTTGTGGTCGGTGCCGAGCTTGGCCATCTTGTAGGTGGACATGCAAATAGAGTCGGAGATGACCTCAACCAGCATCTCGTCATCGGCGATCTCGGGAAGCTCAAACTCCTCCAGACGCAGATCCATAGCGGCGTGGAGCCTGACTGCCTTAGCCTTCATCGGAACTCCTTCCTTCTTTCCTTCCTGGTGCAATCTTTTTGTTGCGAAAGCTGTTGTTGTCGTTTCAACACCTTTGTGGCCATTCTGAATTATCGATTTGAAAGTGTCAAGTGTTGTTCCAAAAAAGGCATGTGCTCCGAGCATAGACCGTGAAAAGCGTCCATATAGCGTCATTTTTCTACCGTTTACAGGCATTTTTCAGACCAGACAACATATTCAGGTCATTTGCTGTTGTGTTTTTGTTTCAAAAGTTCTATTGTTCTAATTGTCGTTTCAACACTTGCTTACGAACCGTTTGCTCCACGGCGCGCGCCGAGGATCTGGAAGGAGAGGAAAGATGGCAGACGTTCGCGCAAGGGTCGCGAGTTTTGGTAAGGCATTAAGTGGCATGGTCATGCCCAACATTGGAGCCTTCATTGCATGGGGCTTCCTTACGGCACTCTTCATTGAGACGGGCTGGCTGCCCAACGCACAGCTCGCCGAGCTGGTTGGTCCCACCCTCAAGTTTCTGATTCCCATCATGATCGCCGGCCAGGGCGGCCAGAACGTCGCCGGCCAGCGCGGTCGCGTCATCGGCTCCATCGCCGTCATGGGCGCCATCATCGGCTCCGAGTACACCATGCTCATGGGCGCCATGCTCATGGGCCCGCTTGCCGGCTTCATCATCAAGAAGTGGGACGAGTTTGCTGACACCTGGAAGCCCGCCGGCCTCGAGATGCTCATCGACAACTTCTCGCTTGGCATCATAGGCATGCTTCTGATGATCGCCGGCTACTATGGCGTTGGACCCTTCATGGGCGCCATCCTGGTTGTTCTGCAATCCGGCGTTGAGCTGCTCGTCAACGCTCGCCTGCTGCCCCTGCTGGCCATCTTCATCGAGCCGGCCAAGGTCCTGTTCCTCAACAACGCCATCGGCAACGGCGTGTTTGTCCCCATCGCCACCGAGCAGGCCAAGACCGCTGGCCAGTCCATCATGTACATGCTTGAGTCCAACCCCGGCCCTGGCCTTGGCGTCCTGCTTGCTTACGCCCTCTTCTGCAAGGACACGCAGACCAAGCAGTCCGCTCCCGGCGCCATCATCATTCACTTCCTCGGCGGCATCCATGAGATCTACTTCCCCTACGTGCTCATGAACCCCAAGGTCATCATTGCTCCCATCGTGGGCAACTTTGTATCCATCCTGCTGTTCAGCATCTTTGGTTGCGGCCTCGTTGGCCCCGCCTCCCCCGGCTCCATCATCGCGTTCCTCGCCATGGCTCCCCGGGGCCAGACCATCTTGATCCTGCTGGGCGTGCTGGCCGGTGCCGCTGTGTCCTTCCTCATCGCATCGCCCATCGTCCGCACCTCCGACGTCTCCGACCTCGCAGCCGCACAGGACGCCGTGTCCAGCATGAAGGCCGGCACCTCCGCCGCCGACGCCAAGGCTGGCTTTGGCGACAAGATCATCTTTGCCTGCGACGCAGGCATGGGCTCCTCCGCCATGGGCGCCACCCGCTTCCGCAACCGCATCAAGCTCGACCGTCCCGACCTCATCGTCGAGCACGCCTCCGTCGACGAGGTTCCCGCCGATGCCAGCATCGTCGTCGTACAGGCCAACCTGGCCGAGCGCGCCAAGAAGAGCGCCCCGAACGCCCAGTTTGTGGTCATCAACAACTTCCTGTCCGACCCCAACCTCGACAGCCTGTACAACTCGCTCGTGGCTGCATCCGCTGCCGCAGGCGTCGGTGAGACTGACCAGGATGAGCTCGTGAAGAAGATCGAGACCCCGACCCAGCCGAGCATCGCCATCGACCGTGCCGGCATCAAGATCGGTTGCCCGTCCGTCACCAAGGAAGAGGCCATCCGTGCCTCCGGCGAGCTGCTGATGGCCCACGGCGCCGTCGACGCAAGCTACATCGACGCCATGTTCGAGCGCGAGCGCGTCCAGAGCGTCTACATGGGCATGGGCGTCGCCATCCCGCACGGGACCAACGAGGCCAAGGACTCCGTTAAGAAGACCTGCGTCACGCTGCACCAGTATCCCGACGGCGTCCAGTGGGGCGAGGAGAAGGCCTACCTGGTCTTCGGCATCGCCGGCGCCGGCGGAGAGCACCTGCAGGTCCTGGCCAACGTCGCCCGCGCGCTCGAGGACGAGGAAGTCGTCGAGAAGATGCGCACCACGACCGACGTCGACTGGCTGCTGCAGATCCTGAGCTAACGCGGCGTTGACCTCCCTGTGCGGACAACGTGCACGCGCGTGGGGCACGGAAGGGTCCCTGCTCGCAGTTGTCGCGTGTGAGCTAGTCTGCCCTTCCCTTCCTTCCGTCCGACGACCCACAACGTCGGACACCGTGCTGGGGCGCCTCACGCCAAGTCAGCGTGAGGCGCCCCGTCTTCAGTCGCTATGCTCGAGACTCTTACCCCAGCTTGCCCGCCGCGAGCAGGTCGCGTACCTCGAATAGGTCCTTGCAGATGCACGCCGCGTTCTCGCGGGCAAAGTCGTCGGGAGCGAGCATATCGGGCACCATCACGGTGATGAAGCCTCCCGCCACACCGGCACGCACGCCCGAAAGGCTGTCCTCGAAGACCAGCGTGTGGGCAGGGTCGACGCCCATCGCAGCAGCGGTATTGAGGAAGATGTCGGGTGCAGGCTTGGGGTTGGCCATGCCCACGCCGGTAAAGAGCTCACTGAAGTACTCCCGCACACCGCCGTTCTCGAGGTTCAACCCGATGGCCTCGAGCGAGCTGGACGACGCGACGGCCATAGGAATGCCCTGCTCGGCTAAGTAGGCGAGCAGCTCGTCGAGGCCTGGCTTCTTCGGCGCGCCTTTCCGCAACTCCTCATGGACCATCTCGTAGGCCTTCTCACGTACGTAAGCAGCATCGGCCTCTGGAGCAAAGCGGCTAATGACCGCCTCCATGGTCTTGCCTGACGTGCCACGCACCGCGTCCGCGAGGCCTTCGGGATACTCGATCCCAATGGTTGCCAGCACGGGAGCCCACGTCCGTGTCCAAATGGGCTCGGTATCGAACATCAACCCATCCATGTCAAAAATCGCACCTTCGATTATCAGGCACCCCTCCTCGTAGCTCTCTCTTGTCCCTGCAGACAAGTGTACCGTCAGGCACCTGCGGTTTTATCATCGGACCGGGTTATGCTGCAGGCGCTTCGGGAGTCGGTGGCACATACGCCGAGCGGATCGTGAACTTCACGGAACGTCACGGAAAACAAGTGGGCTTTACGAGTCCTCTACCTGCGAAAACACGGATTAGACTCACGGAATCTGCGTCTTTCGCTCACGGAATCTCACGGAAAACCTGGGTCTACGTGAGCTCCCAAACCCTGCGTCCGTCAGCCCAGACGGACTGAATCTTCCCCTCTCGTCTCATCTTCTTGAGGAGGTAGTCAACTCGATTTGTCTTCTGCTCGTGCGTAAGCGACACGGAGAGGAGCGAGAATACTGCTGCGTCCACGTCGTGGCGGGTCAATGGTCCGCTGGAGTGGAGCAGGTCATTGATGACGCCCATGCAGTACTCGTCGCTATGGCCGCGGAGCTCGAGGTATGGCACCTTTGTGCCCGTTGACTCTGCTACCGATGCCGCGACTCGTAGTTGGCCCTTCCGTCCCTCTACGAGCCCCTTGCGCCTGAGCCTGCGGAGCATGTCATCGGCTATGGGGCGACCCTTCTGGATCCGGTCGAGCGCCATGACCTCATCGAAGGGTAGGTCAGAGCGCTGCATGAGCATTGCCGTGTAAGCCTCGTCGACGACGCTGCCCTAGATGGCGAGCCTCACCTCGCCTGGGTTTGAGAGGTCGTACTCGGGGAGCGGAAGGTAACGGCTTGCCTGAGAATGGTTCATGCGCTCTATGCTGTAGCCCAGGTGGTCGATCATGTTGAGCTCGGTCATAGCGGTGACGAGCGTGGTGTTGCGGTAGCGGCGTGGCATGTGTGCCTTGATGGCGTACTCGTCAGGCGTCCCCTCGAAGAACCAGAGCATCTGTGCAGTTCCCGTGAAATGGATGGCTAGCGATACCTAGGGATACTTCAATGCCGTTGTCCTCCGGGGGCATGTTTTTAGTGGCTTACAACTGACATATCTTCAACCAGTAGATACTGGCTCATGTTCCCGGTCGATCAAGGAAGGAGGAACATGCGACGGGTACACTCACTCCGCCTCGAGGAAGGCGCCGGTCTGGCGGTCCCAGAGGGACTCGTAGGTGCCGCCGGCGCGGCTGAGCTCGGTGTGGGTGCCGTCCTCCACGATGGCACCGTCCTCGAGCACCACGATGCGATCGAGCGAGGCCACGGTGGAGAGGCGATGGGCCACCACGATGCTGGTTCGTCCCGCCATGAGGTTCTCGAGGGCGCCCTGGACGGCCGCCTCAGACTCGGAGTCGAGGGCTGAGGTGGCCTCGTCGAGCACGAGTATCGGGCAGTCGGCCAGTATCGCGCGCGCGATGGCCACGCGTTGGCGCTGTCCTCCCGAGAGCTTGATGCCGCGCTCCCCCACGAGGGTGTCGAACCCCTGGGGCAGGCGGTCGACGAACTCGAGGGCGTTGGCGAGCCGGGCCGCCTCGCGGACCTCGTCGTCCGTCGCATCCGGCCGACCGTAGGATATGTTCTCGCGGATGGAGCGGTGGAACAGGAGCGCCTCCTGGGGCACGTAGGCGATCTGGCGGCGCAGGCTCTGCTGCGTGCACGCCGAGATGTCCTGCCCGTCGACGAGCACCTTGCCCTCCTGCACGTCCGACAGGCGTAGGAGCAGCTTGGTGAGGGTGGTCTTGCCCGAACCGCTGCGCCCCACAAGGCCGACGCGCTGGCCTGCCGGCACGTGGAGGGTGAGGCTCTCGAACACGTAGTCACCTTCTATGGCGTCCTCGTAGCGGAAGCGCAGGCTCTCGAAGTCCACGGCGCCGTGCGTGACCTGCAGGTCCGGCGCTCCCGGCGCGTCCTCCACCAGGCGCGGCTCATCGAGGATGCGCGTCATCTCGGCTGCGTCGCCAATGGCGCGGTTCATGCGCTGCATCATGGAGTTGATGTAGTTGAAGCGCATGGACAGGTTGTACGCTTCTTTTGTAGAATACTGAAATTGCTGTGTTGGGAAAGCAACAGACGGGAGAGGGTCTGTATGGACAAGAACCAGCGTATCTGCATCGTAGGTGGCGGTCCCGCAGGAACATCGATGGCAATGTATCTGCAGAAGCAGGGATTCCACAACTACACGATCTATGAGAAGTCGGGACGTGTCGGCGGCAAGGCATTCTCGCCGAAGATGGAAGTCACGACAAAGGACGGCAAGAAGGAGCAGCGCACCATCGAGATGGGTGCTGTCATGGGCTGCGATACCTACTTCGCCGTGCATGAGTGCGAGGAGTTCGGCGGAGCCACGCATGCCGATGGCCCGGCCATGGGACGCCGCTTCACGAATACCGATGGCACCCCGATCAAGCAGTCGAAGCTTGCTCTTCTCAAGAAGGTCATGAAGATGCGCAAGCTCTCGAAGCTCCTTGCCACGAAGTACAAGGGCTACGACGTGAATGGACACCGTGGAGTCGCCCAGGGCCGCTATGAGGGCCTCTGCCCTTCGCCCGAGCTCAAGCTTGCCCACATCGAGGGAGAGAATCCGAACCTCAAGGACCTCTCGATGCCGTTCTCGGAGTTCCTGAAGCTCAACCACTGCGAGGATGCAGAGCTCGTCTGGAAGGGCCCCTTCACGTCCTTCGGCTATGGCTACTTCGACGAGATACCTGCAGCCTATGTGCTCAAGTATCTCGATGCCTTCACGGTGAAGCAGTTCCTGTCCACCGGCAAGCTTTGGACCTGGAAGAACGGCACCGAGTCCATCTGGCAGGGCGTGAACAGCCATCTCGAGCATCCGGCAGTCCTCAATACCGAGGTCACCGGCATCAGGCGCGAGGATGGCAAGGTCACGGTCACGCTGAACGGCAAGCAGGAGGAAGTCTTCGACAAGCTCATCATCTGCACGCCGCTCGAGATGTTCCTCGGCTACGGCGACCCGACCGCAGAAGAGACCGAACTCTTCTCCAAGATCCAGAACAAGGAATACTTCACGATGGCAGTGAGGACAGAAGACGAGAAGTCGCCTGACATCTCCTACTACTATTTCGCGAACATGACGCCTGAGACCCGCGGACATCTCATGGTCTTCTATCACCGCTGGCCGGACTGCGGCCCCCAGCCGCTCGTCACCTTCACGCTCAGGAACCATGAGGGCATGAAGGACGTGCCGTTCGAAGAGGCCCGCGACACGACGCTTGCCGACATGGCAAAGTCGGGCCTTCCTGTCGTCAAGACCGAGCGCATCGATGACTGGTACTACTTCCCGCATGTGTCCTGCAAGGACTATGCTGACGGCTGGTACGACAAGGTCGAGGCGCTCCAGGGCGAGAAGAATACCTACTTCGCTGGCGAGGTCATGGCATTCGGCGACATGGAGGAGACGGTCGAGTACTCCAAGGACCTCGTGCGCCGCTTCTTCACTGATTAGACAAGGCTTGGGTCACATGGAAGAAATCAAGATCATCGAGCTCAAGGAGAGCGTCTTTGCCGACAATGATGCCGAGGCAGAGAAGCTCCGCCAGAGCCTCAAGAAGAGGGGCACCTTCCTCATCAATGTGATGAGCTCGCCTGGTGCCGGAAAGACTTCGACGCTCAAGGCCCTCATCCCGAAGCTCGCCCAGAACCACTCCGTTTCCGTCATGGAAGCAGACATCGACGGTGCCATCGACGCCGACGAGATCCAGGAAGAGACAGGTGCCCATGCCGTGCAGCTCCACACGGGCGGCATGTGCCACCTCGATGCCGGCATGACTGAGCAGGGAATCGATTCTCTCGGGGACACGCCTTCTGACATCGTCTTCCTCGAGAACGTGGGCAACCTCGTCTGCCCGGCAGAGTTCGATACCGGTGCAGCCATCAATGCTGTGATCCTTTCTGTTCCTGAGGGAGACGACAAGCCGCTCAAGTACCCGCTCATGTTCGAGAAGGCAGACGTCGTGATCCTCAACAAGTGCGACGTCCTGCCGTACTTCGACTTCGACCTCGATACGTTCAGGAAGTATCTGAGGGACCGGAACGACAGCTGCGACCTCATCCAGATCTCCGCCAAGACAGGAGACGGCACAGATGAGCTTGCTGCCTGGATTGAGCGCACCTACGAAGCATGGAGGGCCTAAGCCATGTCTGAACAGTTCGAATCCCCTCGCTCCATCTACCAGAACGAGGCGGAGCGCAATGCGGCCGTGGCCAAGCTCGGCCGCAAGATCACGGACGTCGTGAAGCACAAGATCACCGGCGTCTCCACCAATGATGCCGAGTACTGGGGCCTCAAGGAGGTCCTGACCGACGAGATGGTCGAGCTCGGCAACAAGATGAAGGTCAGGAAGTTCTACGAGTTCGAGGACCTCATGAAGCTCGAACCGAACATGGAGCCGGTCCATCTGCAGAAGCTCCTGGACGACATGTCCGTCATCGGCATCCTCGAGTATGACTACGGCGACCACTACGACGACAACGGCCCCATCAAGGATGCACCGCACACGAAGCGCTGGAGGCTTCCATACTTCGTGCCAGGCTCTGCCGAGCTCTTCAATTCGACGAAGGACCGCATCGACAAGAATCCTGCCGTCGCTTCATTCTTCGAGCGCATGACGTTCGTGCCTCTGGCCGGCATCACCGAGATGGTTCCACCCGGAGGAGACGGAATCGGCATGCATGTCATCCCCGTCGAGGAGGCTGTGAACTTCCAGAACGAGGCCATCGACAAGGAGCGCATCTCCTACTGGCTCAAGAAGTATGAGGGACACATATCTGCCGGCATGTGCTCCTGCCGCTACTCGCGCACGAAGCTCGGCGAGGGCTGCGCTGACGACCCCGAAGACTGGTGCATCCAGGTTGGCGATATGGCTGACTACACGGTCGAGACGCACCGTGCCCACTACATCACGTCCGATGAGGCGCTCGAGATCATCCAGAAGGCAGAGGACAACGGCTTCGTCCACCAGATCACGAACATCGACGGCGAGACGAAGATCTTCGACATCTGCAACTGCGATGTGAAGATCTGCAATGCCCTGCGCACGAGCATGCTCTTCAATACGCCGAACCTGTCCCGCTCCGCCTATACGGCAAAGGTCACGCCGGAGAACTGCGTTGCCTGCGGCCTCTGTGTCGAGTCCTGCCCGGCAGGAGCCGTGAAGCTCGGCCAGAAGATCTGCAAGAAGGATGGCACGCTCCCGAAGTATCCGAAGTCCATCCTGCCTGATGCCATCCACTGGGGCAAGTATGCCTGGGACGAGAACTACCGCGATACGGCCCGCATGCACAATACGTGGCCGACGGGCTCCTCTCCCTGCAAGGCGGCCTGCCCGGCACACGTGCCTGTCCAGGCCTATCTCAGGAAGGCGCGCGAGGGCAAGTACCAGGAAGCAGTCGGCCTCATCAAGACGCAGAACCCGTTCCCGGCTGTCTGCGGCAGGATCTGCAACAAGCGCTGCGAGGATGCCTGCACAAGGGGCACGATCGATGAGCCGGTCTCCATCGACGAGGTCAAGAAGTTCGTGGCCGACTTCGACCTGGCCCAGGCGAAGCAGTTTGCTGCAAAAAAGGCCGTGCCTTCTGTCGAGGGGCACTTCGACGAGAAGATCGCAATCATCGGTGCCGGCCCTGCAGGACTTTCCTGTGCCTACTATCTTGCCCTCCTCGGCTATAAGCCAACCGTCTTCGAGAAGCATGAGCTTCCTGGCGGCATGATGCAGTACGGCATCCCGACCTACAAGCTCGAGAAGGATGTCATCCAGAAGGAGATCGACCTCATCAAGGATCAGGGCGTCGAGATCCGCTGCGGCGTCGAGATCGGCAAGGACGTCACCCTTGAAGACCTCAAGAAGCAGGGATATCAGGCCTTCTATATCGCAATCGGCTGCCAGGGCGGACGTCGCCCGGGTGTCGCTAACGATACCGCTGAAGGCACCGATATCGCTGTCCATTATCTGCAGGAGTCCATGGCTGAGGGCAACCCGGCAATGTCGGGCAAGGTTGTCGTGATCGGCGGCGGCAATGTCGCTGTCGACTGCGCGAGGAATGCTGCACGCCGTGGCGCCGACGAGGTCCATATGGTCTCGCTCGAGGCCAGGGATGAGATGCCTGCCTCCGAGAATGAGATCCAGGAGACGCTTGCCGATCATGTCTTAGTCGAGTGCGGCTGGGGGCCGAAGGAGGTCCTCGTCGATGCAGCGGGGCATGTCGCGGGCATCGTCCTCAAGAAGTGCACGCGCACGATCGATCCTGAGACCCACCGCTTCTCGCCGCTCTACGACGAGTCCGAGACACGCACGATCGAGTGCGACAAGATCGTCTTTGCTATCGGCCAGGCCATCGATTGGGGCAAGCTGCTTGATGGCACGAAGGTCGAGTTCCACCACGGCAACTATCCGGTTGCTGACGAGCTCACGTTCCAGACGGGTGAGCCTTCGATCTTCGTCGGCGGCGACGTCTACACGGGCCCGAAGTTCGTGATCGACGCAATCGCCGAAGGACACCATGCTGCAGAGTCGCTCCACCGCTTCGTGCATGAGAATGCATCAATGACAATAGGCAGAGACAGGCACGACTACCAGCCCTTCGATAAGGACGACCTCTCCTTCGGCTCCTATGACACCTACCAGCGCCAGGAGCCGGTCGCAAAGCCGGAGGGCAAAGACCGCTTCCGCGATGTCTCCGGCAAGCTTACGCCTGAGCAGGTCGAGCGCGAGTGCTCTCGCTGCCTTGGCTGCGGCGCCTCGGTCGTCGATCCGAACAAGTGCATCGGCTGCGGCATCTGCACGACGCGCTGCCAGTTCGATGCCATCCACCTCTATCGCGACCATCCTGAGATGAGCACGATGAGGAAGGCAGAGGACAAGGTCGGAGGCCTTGCTGCCTACCAGCTGAAGCGCATGGTCAAGATCGTCGCAAACTCGGGCTCCGAGGAAGCGAAGATCATGCGCGCGAAGCGCAAGGAGTACGAGCGCACGCACGGCAAGGATTGGCAGGCAGCCCATCCGAACACCGGCAATGCGGTCGAAGAGGAAAAGCACTAGCATAAATCTCGGTGCGCCTAGACGTCTGCAATCCAGGCGCACCTTCCAGGAAGGAATCCGTCCATGCATGAGCTCGGCATCGTCGTCCATGTTATCGATATGGTCGAGAAGGCGGCCGAGGAGAACCATGTACACAAGGTCATGAAGCTCGACCTCGAGGTGGGGGAGGTCTCGACGATCGTTCCCGACTACTTCCGCGACTGCTACCAGTGGGCCATCAAGAAGACCCGCTATATGCAGGAGTGCGAGCTCAACCTCATCGTCGTCGAAGGAAAGTCGTACTGCCAGGACTGCAGGAAGACCTACCGCACGACAGAATATGGCAAGGCATGTCCCTATTGCGGCGGCTACCATACCTACCTCGTAAGCGGCCGCGATGTGATGATCCGGGATATCCAGGCTGTCTGACAAGCATCTGCATATGATTCTGTGGCCCTCCGGTCTCAAGCAGCCGGAGGGCCTTTTCCATGCGTGCAGAATCCCGCATCTCGGATAGGATAGAGCCAGACAATTCCTAGGTCTCCTATTTGAGGAGGAAGGCCATGTCCATACGTTTCCGCAAGAGCATCGAGCTCGGTCCGGCATTCCGCATCAATATCTCGAAATCGGGACTCTCGTTCTCGGCCCATGTGCCCGGCATGAAGGGCCTCTCGGTCAGCACCGGACAGAAGGGCACCTATCTCAACGCTGGACTGCCTGGCACAGGTCTCTCGTCACGCACGAAGCTCTCCGACAAAGGTGTCGGCGTGAACTTCAAGGACGTCGTGAAGAAGATAGAAGGGGCAGCGAGCAAGGAGATGGAGCAGCCCGAAGCCGAAGGCAGGACAGAGAAGAAGCTTTCTTCCAGAGAGAAGGAGGCCCCAGCCGTACAGGAAGAGCCGCAACCGCTTCAGGAGATCCTCTCACCCTATCTCGAGCTGCACAGGAAGGCGCCTTCGGTCGCTGCACTCGATTCTGCGGCGCCGCTTGCGGAAGAGGCCGTCGAAGCATCCTGCGCCGTGATCCTGAAGCAGCTGCAAGTGCCCTACCTCTTCTCTGCCTCCTACGAATTCGATGCAGCATCACGTACGCTCATGCTCGACGTGGACCTCCCTGAGATCGAGGATATCCCCGACGAGGAAGAGAGCTTGACCGCAAAAGGCACTCTCGCAGAGCACCGAATCCCCGCGGCTGAGGCACATGCAAACTATGTGCGCTGCATCGAGAGTCTTGCTGTCTATCTGGCTGCAGCCATCTTCGCTGCCAATCCAGCGCTTCCTGCCATCACGCTTTCCGGCTATACGCAGCGCAGGAACAGATACGGCGATCTTGAAGATGCCTACGTCCTCTCGGTGCGCTTCGCACGTGAAGGCTTCGTCGGCGCACGATTCGATCAGATGGACGACCCCGAAGCGTTCCTGCTTTCCTTCGGGAACCGCATGGCAAAGACGAAGACAGGGCTCCTCAAGAAGGTCGTGCCGTACGAGAGCGTCCACGAGGAAGAACGCCACTAGCAGAGAGGAAGCTGGCCATGCTTCTTGCGAACTACCACACTCATACGACGCTCTGCGACGGTTCGGATACGCCCGAGGCTGTTGCCGCCGAAGCAGACCGCCTCGGCATCAAGCATCTCGGCTTCTCAGGCCATATGGATCCCGATATCCATATGGCATGGCCCGACTATGTGAAGGCCATCTCTGCGCTCAAGGAGCACTACCAAAGCCGCATGGATATCCTCATGGGCGTCGAGCTCGACAATCTCTATGACCCCGCCTGCTGTCCTGGTGCGGAATACATCATTGGCTCCACCCATTTCCTCGACGTGGAGACACCTCTTCCCATGAGCGTCGACAATACGCCCGAGATGATGCAGCAGCTTGCCGATGAGCATTTCGGTGGCGATTTCTATGCGCTCTCGAAAGCCTATTACGAGCTCGAAGCGAAGGTCTATGACAGGACGAAGTGCACGTTCGTCGGGCATTTCGACCTCGTGACCCGCTTCAACGACGACATGCACTTCCTGGACGAGACCTCGAAGCGCTATCTTGGCCCGGCCCTTGAAGCCATGGAATACCTCGTATCGGAAGGCGTTCCCTTCGAGATCAACTGCGGCGCCGTGAACAGGGGCAGGAAGAAGGAGCTCTATCCGCGGCCTGAGCTCCTGCGTGCGCTCCATGGCTTCGGAGGAGAGATCTTCATCAATTCCGATGCCCACCAGAAAGAGCGGCTCCTCGGTGCCTTTGACCAGGCCGTAGCAGCTGCCATTGCAGCTGACTTCACGCATGTGAACATCCTCGTGCACGACGATACAGGCAAGGTATCAGCGAGGCAGCTTGCGCTTGACACGCTCTGATTGCCCTCTGCGGCATAGGGCAAGGCCCGGATATCTTTAGCGATATCCGGGCCTCATGCATGCATGGGAGAGTTCGGTGAAAGCTATTTCACCTCGAACGGCGTCTCTTCGCCCCTGCTGAAGGCAAGAAGGGCTCCCGTAGAGCTTGTGATCATGTTCTTCACGTCTTCCCTCGTGTAGAACGCCATGTGCGGCGTCACGATTGCATTCGGGAAGGCATCGAGGATGGCGCGATCGCGGTGGGGGAGGATGTCGCGTGAACGGTCGAGGTAGTAGAGCCCTGCCTCGTTCTCGATCGTATCGAGGGCGCAGGCACCGACGTGTCCGCTCTCGAGTGCTGCGATAAGGGCATCTGTATCAATCAGGGAGCCGCGCGCGGCATTCACGAGCACGACGCCCTCCTTCATCTTCGCGAGGGCGGCAGCATCGATCAGATGGTAGTTGTCCTTGGAGCCCGGCGCATGGAGGGTGATGATGTCAGAGGAGGCATAGAGCTCGTCGAGCGAGACATAGTCTGCGAACTTTGCCACCTCATCCTTCGGATAGGGATCGTTTGCCAAGAGCTTGCAGCCGAAGGACGAGAGATGCTTCACGACCGTAGCGCCGATGCGTCCCGTGCCGATGACGCCGACCGTGGCAGACGAGATATCCAGGCCGATCTTGCCCTTCAGGCCGAAGTCCTGGACAAGGTTCTCGCGCTCGATGAACTTGACCTTCCTTGCTGCCATCATCATGAGCATGATTGCGTAGTTCGCGACGCCTTGAGGCGGGTAGGCGGCATGGGCGATCTTCATGCCGAGCTTGTGTGCATACGCGACATCGATGTGGTCGTAGCCGATGGAACGGGTCGCGATGGCCTTGACGCCAAGCTCATGGAACTGGTCAAGGATCTCGGGCGTCATCGGATTCGTGATGATGGATACTGCGTCAGCGCCTTTGGCAAGGTCGAGATTGGAAGCATCAGGATAGTCGGCCGTCCAGGCAAACTCGAATCCCTGCTCCTTTGCAAAGTCTTCCATATAGCCAAGCTCATCGTATGGTCTCAGAGCATAGGCAAAGAGCTTCATGTGATTGCACCCTCTTCGATAAGCAATTCCTGTCTTTCATTCAAGTCATGTTCCATGGAAACACGCATGTTTTCGGTTACCGAAAGATTTGTGCAATCCGAAATAATTTTGGCGCAAAGATTTCAAAGATTTTTTGGATTTTTGACTCCGATTCAATTATTATAGCAACGTGCAGAAAGGTCATCTGAGAGGGCTTGCCCTAGGCAAGAAAGGATGTGCGTGACCATGCAATCGAAGTTGGCACATGCTGCAGAGCGCAAGGCATTCAGCCTTGCCCTCGATGCGGCAATAAAGGGCGTCAAGAGCGACCACCCCGAGGAGGCTGTCGAGAAGTTCCTCGATATGGGCGTGAAGCTTCTTTCCGACACCGCACCGGATATGGCAATTTCGCTCAGGAAGGCTTTCTATCCAGGCTCCAAGTGGGAAAACTTCCTGATCGGGCTTGCCAACCGTCTCGATCCGAACATCCTCAAGACCGCCACGCTCAATGGCGCCTATGAGGCAGCATTCCGCGGTCTGCGCGAGACGACGCAGTCTGCCGAGAAGTATCAGTGCAATGTGCCCTGGATCATCATCTTCGATCCGACGAGCGCCTGCAACATGCATTGCGTCGGCTGCTGGGCTGCTGACTACTCGAAGTCGCTGAACCTTTCCTTCGACGATATGGACAAGATCGTCTCCGAGGCAAAGGAGCTTGGCTGCCACTTCTTCATGATGACAGGCGGCGAGCCGATGGTCCGCTGGAAGGATGTCGCAAAGCTCGCAGAGAAGCACAATGACTGCATCTTCGGTCTCTTCACGAACGGCACGCTCGTGACCCAGAAGGTCTGCGACGACGTCAAGCGCCTCGGCAACATCGTATTCTCGCTCTCCCTCGAGGGCTTCAAGGATGCCAACGACGGCCGCCGTGGCGATGGCTGCTTCGACAAGGTCATGGCTGCAATGGACCTCATGCGCGACAACGGCCTTGCCTTCGGCGTCTCCACGGCCTACACAAGGAACAACGTCGAGTCTGTCACTTCCGATGAGTACTACGACCTCATCATCGAGAAGGGCGCGCTCTGGGCATGGTACTTCCACTACATGCCGGTGGGCGAGGGTGCCAATGCCGACCTCATGCCGACGCTCGAGCAGCGCGAGTACATGCTGCACCGCATCCGCGAGGTGCGTGACTACGAGGGCGGCAAGCCGATCATGGCAATGGACTTCCAGAATGACGGCGAGTTCGTCGGTGGCTGCATTGCGGGCGGCCGCGTCTTCTGCCACATCACCGCTCGCGGAGATGTCGAGCCCTGCGTCTTCATCCATTACTCGAATGCGAACATCCACGACAAGTCGCTCCTCGAGTGCCTCCAGCAGCCAGTCTTCCAGGCATACCGTGCTCACTGGCCCTGGAACGACAATATGCTCCGTCCGTGCCCGATGCTCGAGAACCCCGAGATCCTTCCTGAGATCGTGCACGAGTCAGGCGCAAAGTCGACCGAGTATGTGACGCCGGAAGACGTCGACCACCTCTGCAAGAGGACCGCTCCTTACGCAAAGGCATGGGCTCCTGTGGCCGATCGCCTGTGGCGTGAAGAGCACCCCACCGGAAAGAAGGTCTATGAGGACAACATCTCGATGATGCCTGTGGACCAGAAGGCAAAGCGCCTCGCCGAGAAGGATGCCGAGCTCGATTCCGCGATTGCAGCCGGCACCGAGTTCACGAAGTAGCCTTCGCAGCCAACACGCAGCAGAGACAGGAAAGAGCCCCGGGTGACCGAGGCTCTTTCTTTCTGCCCTGATTGCTGATGGGATGGCCTATTCTTCTGCGTGCTGTCTGACCATGCGCAGGAATGCATCCACGGCAGCACGGCGCACGGCGGTGAGCGCAGACGGACGGGCAGCGGACCAGTCTATGGGGTGCTCCTCGATCATCTGGCGCGCTTCTGCTATGACCTGCTCGCCTGTTCCTGCCTGGAATGCGTCGTCTCCTGAAACCGGCAGATTGATATAGATGTCTGCTGCCTGCGAGTAGATGCGGTCAAGCTGGTTGGCTCCGCAGTTCATCGTCTTCTTTGCAATCGAGAGCGGCGTCATGTCAGGAATCGGGCGGGCATGGCGGATCATGCCGACACCGACGACAGCGTCCACCATGGAGCGGTCGAAGAGCGGCGTCGGCAGGTTCATGCGGCACCCGCCATCCATGAAGGTACGGCCAAGATAGGCGGTAGGCGTGACGACAAGCGGATAGGAAGCGGAGCATGTCACGCACTTTGCGACCTCGAGCTTCTCGTCAGAGAGGATACGCCAGTTGCCATTCTCGTCGTGGAAGAGCTCAGGGTCGTTCGTGAAGACGCAGAGCTCACCCGTGACCACATCCACAGCACAGAGGGCAACGGGCTTCTTGAAGTCTGCAAAGGTATAGATGCCCGCCTCATCGAGAATGTTTCTTGCAAAACGCTCCATGATGGCAGAGTCGATGATGCCATGCGTGCCGACAGCATTGAAGAGCTTGATGGGGTTCATCTTGAGGACGCCCTCATCGACAATCTTCTGGTCCATCATGACAAGGAGCTCTTCCATACGCCGGGAGTCGATGCCTATACCGGCAAGGGCAGCGACAAGGGCACCCATCGATGTGCCAGCAACTGCGCCGATCTCGATATTGTTGCGCTCCATATCCTCGATAGCGGCAACTTCTGCAAACGAGCGGAAGCCGCCACCGCAGAAAGCGACACCTACACCCTGGATTCTGGCCATAGGACCCCCTTTGTCAGAGTCTGTGAAAGCAAGCTTAGTATGCCCGGTTTTCTGGAGCATCGACGATAATTGTGGCGCCTGGTGTCCTGAATTGCGTTTCTCGACGTTCATTGGGTAGTATGGATAAGTCACGAGCTCGATTGAAAGACATGAGGCAACGCTTTGTCATTGAGAAAACAGATAGAACGCAGCGCAAAGGCGAAGGTCGCACCCGAAGTTCTTGCGAAGCAGGAAGCCGGGCAGGATCTGGGTCCTGTTGGCACTCCCGACAACCCTTCGAACCAGATTCTCACCGTTGCGAACGTCATAACGCTCTGCCGCTTCATCCTGACAATCGTCTTCCTCATGCTCTTCATCCAGCATGAGCACAGGGTGGCAGCGCTCACCTGCTATGCAGTGGCAGCAGTCACCGACTTCCTCGACGGCCAGGTTGCACGCCGCACGCAGACGGTAAGCTGGCTCGGCAAGATTTCCGACCCCGTCATGGACCGCATCCTTCTCTTCACAGGCGTCCTTGGCCTTGTGATCACCGGCGAGCTTCCGCTCTGGGTTGCCATCTTCGTGATCGGACGCGACGTCTACCTGTTCTTCGGCATGCTTGCCCTCCAGAAGTACCGCAAGCGTCCCGTCGATGTCATCTATATCGGCAAGGTCACGACAGCGCTTCTGATGTTCGGCTTCTGCGACCTTCTGCTCGGCGCTCCTGTCATCCACGGGCTGGGGCTTGTCTCTGCCTCCTGGCTGCCAGGACTCAACAGCGTCGCGGCGCCTCTCGGCATCTTCTTCGTCTATGTCGGCATAATCACCTCGACAATCACTGCCGTCATCTATACGAAGGAAGGCATCGGCTACAAGCACGAAGCGCTTGCCGCACGGGAGCGGGAAGAGCAATAGCGAGGCCAGAAGATCGAAGCAGGAAGCCTCTGGCAGGAAAGCAAAGAGCATGAAGCAGCAGCACGCGAAGCATCTTATGAAGCGGCCAGGCAGCAAGGCTGAAAGCCGCAGGCAAGCAGTCCTCATCGCTCTTGTCTGCGCCGCTGCTGCCGTGGCACTCCTGGCGGTCTGCGTCTTCCTGCCTCGGAACTCAGCCACCCAGACCCAATCTTCTGCTTCAGCAACAAGGACCGAGACCGTCACCCGTGCGGTCAGCGCCTCCAAGGGGACAGCTCCTGCGCTCTCTGAGGCAAAGGCGGCCATCGTCACGGATAGCGACGGCAATGTGCTCTGGGAAGAGAATGCCGACGCCGAGATGCCCATGGCATCGATTACGAAGATCATGACAGCAATGGTCGTGCTCGACAATGTCGATGATCTTGATATGCCGGTTACCTGTTCTGACATCACGCTCGAGGAAGGCGCCCAGGCTGCCGGCTATGCTGCAGGAGATGTGACGACCGTGCGCGAGCTCTTGAAGGTCATGCTCGTCTATTCGGCAAACGATGCAGCAGAAGAGCTTGCTGCCAATGTCCTTGGCAGCCGCGAGGCCTTTGTCGCAGCCATGAATGCCAAGGCTCAAGAGCTCGGCATGACCCACACGCATTTCATGAATCCCTCAGGCCTCGAGGAGGATGGCCACTACTCGTCAGCCGCAGACCTTGCCCTCATGGGCCGGTATGCGCTTGCGAACTATCCCGTCATTGCGCAGACGATACGCCTCTCTTCGGTCACTACCGCAATCGGCGGCACGCAGAAGACGTTCAAGAGCACAGATACGCTGCTCCAGACGGCTGCAGGCATGCTCGGCATCAAAACCGGCGCGGTCGAGAGCGGCACGGCCTTCCTCGGCGCCTATGAGCAGAACGGCACGAGGGTCTATACGTGCGTCCTTGACTGCACAACAGAAGAAGGCCGCTTCACGGATACGAAGGCACTCATCTCGTGGGCATTCTCCGATGCCTTTGAGACGCTGCCGCTGGCAAAAGCCAGCACGAAGGCAGCCACGCTTGCCTTTGCCGACCACTTCGGCTGGGTTCTCGATGTCACACCTATCGAGTCTGTCACAGGCTATGCAGAGCTCGGTGGAGACGACATCGTGGAGACCAGCATCACGAGCACGCAGGCAGTAGCGCTTCCCGGCTCCTGCTGGCAGAGCATCGTCTGGACGCAGGGCACACGCCAGGTTGCCGAGGCCACCTATGTGGCGGGATATCCCTATCCCAAGCAGCGCAGCATCGATGAAATACTCATTCCAATGGAAGCTGGTTTTGCCGCATGGCAGATGAAGTGAACGAAGAAGAGAAGATCGTCCTCGAGGCAGAGCATCTTCTGCTCGGCGCCCTCATGGGATCTCTGGACGAAGAAGGCCCGGACGTGCCTCTTCGCTATGCCGATCAGGACGCAGAGGCAACAGCGCTTGCAGATGGCACGGCGCTCTGCGATCTTTCGGGCCTCTATGCGCTGAGGATCGCAGGAACTGCGGCAGAGGCTTTCTGCTCTGCTGCCTTTGGCGGCAGTAAGCTTGCAGTCGGGGAGTGCGCCTTCGAGCCTGTCTTTATGGGCGATGGCAGGCTGGTCTCCGTGCCGCTTCTGGCAAGGACCGGAGACGAGGAATACGTGCTCTGGGACGCGAGCCCTTCTGCCGATCTTCTTGCAGCATGGCTCTCGTTCCTGTCGGATATCGAGCAGAATGGCTACCGTCCCTACGCTGCACTCGATCTTGAAGAGGAGAGCACCGCACTCGTGCCGCTCCTTCTCTGGGGCGATGCTGCCACATCCATCCTGCACGACTATGTGAGGAAAGACGATGAGCTGCCCCGTGCTGGACATATCTCCGACGTATCGCTCGATGGGACGATAGCGACGCTCGTGCTCTCGCCTGAGCTTGATAGCCGGCCGAGCTACCTCGTGCTCGTTCCTCCTTCATACGCACGCATCGTCTGGAGGAGCCTTCTTTCCTTCCAGGCACTCACACCGGTGGGGCGCGTTGTCTGCCGGCAGCGTCTTTCCGAGACGCTGCCCTGGGGCAAGCTCCTGCTCGATGCAGAACCCCATGAGGTGGATGCATCGAGCCTAAAGGCTTGGGGAATCATGAGGAAGGACCATGATTTCGTCGGCGCTCGCGCGCTTCTGTCCTGAGATAGCATCTCGAGGAGGTCTTCATGAAGTATGCCATCAATGCCCACGGCTTCCCTGACGCTATGGGATCGAGCTCTCAGGGAACGACTGCAGGACGCTTCGTCTTCATATCGGGACAGATCGCCCTCGACAAGGTCAACCCGGAATGTCTTGTCCCAGGAGGCATCGAAGATCAGACAAACCGCGTCATCGATCTGGCCGAGCAGCTGCTTGCCGAAGTAGGCTGCCAGCTTTCCGATGTCGCGCAGACAACGGTCTATCTTGCACATATGGAGGATTTTGCCGCAATGGATGCCGTCTATGCAGAACGGTTCGGAAGGCCGGCCCCCGCACGCTCCGTCGTGGAGGTCTCGAAACTTCCTCTTGATGCCCTCATCGAGATGGACTGTGTCGCCTGCAGATAGCGCTAGAATGGAAATGTTGAAGAAGCACTGTGAAGGGAGCCTCAATGCAGCCTCAAGCAAACCCTCCCGAGGGCGATAAGACTGAAATTTTCCGTATGCCAGCAACCGATGCCACGATTCCCGATCTCATGGGCGCGGCACGGCGGAAGCACCCTTCGCTCACCATCGTCAAGGGTCCCCAGAGCGGCGAGACCTTCGAGCTTGAAGATCCCGAGATCACGCTTGGCCGCGATCCTTCCAACAGCATCTTCCTGAACGACATGACGGTTTCGAGGCATCATGCCGTGATCGATCTTTCCGGCCTCGACTCCGGAGCTGTCACGATTCAGGACCTGGGCTCGCTCAACGGCACGTGGGTGGATGGCGCAATCATCAGCAAGGCCTATATCAAGGATGGCTCCACCATCCAGATCGGCACCTTCCGCCTGATCTTCCATACGAACCGCATCCCCTCGAGAATCGAGACCGGAGCGTAGACGCATGGCAGATGCGGGATATCTGACAATCGGCAAGGTCGTAAAGAAGCTGCAGCCTGAATATCCCGAGCTCTCCATCTCGAAGGTACGCTATCTCGAGGATGAAGGGCTCCTGACTCCTGCCAGGACCCCTGGCGGATACCGTCTCTACTCACAGCGCGATGTGAAACGCCTCGAGACGATTCTGTACCTCCAGAAGACGCGCTTCATGCCGCTTTCCGTCATCAAGGAAGAGCTCGGCAAGCACGAGAATGCAACGACAGCAGAGCTCGAGCAGGCGCTCTCCCAGGAAGCGCAGGCACAGGGCGCTAGCACCGTCGCGTCTCTTCCTCTGGACGACGAGGAGACGATCTCGAAGCTCCATCCAATCGACCGCATGCCAGAGCTTACCGGAGCTCCCGTGAGCTTCGTGCGCCAGCTAGCCGACGCCGGCGTCCTGGCACTCAGGAAATCGCCTCATGGCAGAGACCTGGTGGACGGCAAGGACTTCACGATCATCCGTGCAGCCGAGCGTCTCCGCCATTACGGCATAGGACCCAGAAATCTCCGCATGTATGTCGTCGCAGCGAACCGCGAGGAGGGCATGTTCGAGCAGGCGCTCGGAACGCTCTATGCCAAGAGGGGAGAGGACCCCTCCGCTTCCCAGCGCATCGAGTTCGCTCAGGCAACCGACGAAGTGCTTGCGCTCACGGACACGATCCGCGATACGCTGATACGCCGCATGCTCAGCAAGGCTTTCAAGGACATGGAGCTCGGCTCAGACCAGCAAGATGTCCTGGAACATAGATAGACCGATCACCCAAGGAAAGGACCTGCATTGTCGAGCGTCGATTACGAGAGCCTGATTGTCAGCATTCCTGACTATCCTGAACCAGGCGTCATCTTCAAGGACATCACCCCGCTGTTCGCCGATGCCCAGGGCATGGCTGCAGCCATCGACGATATCGCCGATCACTTCATCAACAAGGGCATCACGAAGGTCGTCGGCGCCGAGGCCCGCGGCTTCCTCGTCGGCGCTCCTGTCGCCTACAGGCTCAATGCTGGCTTTGTCCCGGCAAGAAAGCCCGGCAAGCTTCCGCGCGAGGTCTATTCGCAGACCTACGCACTCGAGTACGGCACGGATGAGCTCCAGATCCATAAGGACGCTCTCACGCCTGATGACCGTGTTCTGATCGTCGACGACCTCGTCGCCACCGGCGGCACGGCTGTCGCTACGGCAGAGCTCGTCGAGAAGAGCGGCGCCAAGGTCGCCGGCTTCTCCTTCATGCTCGAGCTCACCTATCTCCATCCGCGCGAGGAGATCGCCAAGAAGTACGACGAGGAAGTCTTCACCCTCATCCAGGTGCAGTAGGGCTATCCTAGAGAAGCATCGATTTCTGGAAGCTGCCGGAATGCATGCCGGCAGCTTCCTTTTCTTTATCTGGGAGGATAGGCCGCGTGAAGCATCTGGGATATCTCGAGAGAAGCCTTTCCCGTCCGAACCAGGCCCGGCTCGTCTTCGAAGGCGCCCTTGTCGGCCTTGCCGGCGGCGGCATCGTCGTGCTCTATCGCATGGCGCTCTCGGGCGCAGAGAAGCTCATGAGAGGCATCACCGGAGCCGCAGCAGGCCATCCTCTCCAGATCCTTCTCTGGTTCGTCACGCTCGCAGCCGTCCTCATCATCGTCTCGAAGCTCCTGCTCTGGGAGCCCTATACGCAGGGCTCGGGCATTCCGCAGACCGATGCAGAAGCCATAGGGCGCATCGATATGCCCTGGTACCGTGTCATGTCAGCAAAGTTCGCCGAAGGCACGCTCTGTGCCTTTGCCGGCCTCTCGCTTGGCCGCGAAGGCCCTTCCGTCATGCTCGGCGGCATGGGAGGAAAGGCAGTCTCGAAGGCCCTCCACAAGGACCGCGACCACGAGTCGCTGTTCGTGACCTGCGGCGCTGCAGCGGGCATGGCAGCAGCCTTCCATGCGCCGCTTACCGGCGTCCTTTTCGCCGTCGAAGAGATCCACAAGGTCTTCTCGGCATCCCTGGTGATCACGGCGATGGCATCAGCGATCATGTCAGACTTCCTTGTCTCTCAGGTGCTCGGCGTGAGGCCAACGCTCAACTTTGCGCTCGTCACGAACCTGCCGCACGTCTCATATCCGCTCGTCGCTGTCATGGGCATCTACTGCGGCATCCTGGGTGCGCTCCACAACACTGGCATGTTCGGCTGCCAGGCGCTCTATGGGAAGATCAAGCACTGGGTACCCTATAGCAGGCTCGCCATTCCTTTTGCCATCTCCGGCGTCATTGCCTTCACGCTGCCCGACCTCATGTGCGGCGGCGATGCCATCATCGAGAAGCTCATGAATCCAACGGCACTCACCTGGGAGGCAATCCTCTTCCTGCTGATAGGGAAGTATCTCTTCACGACCATCAGCTTCGCTTCGGGCGCACCCGGCGGCACGCTTTTCCCGCTTGTCGTCATGGGTTCGCTTGCAGGCGCGCTCTTCTGCCATCTTGCAAACGCTGTCGGCGGCACGTCGACGCTCTATATGATGAACTTCATCTATCTCGGCATCGCAGGGCTCTTTGCAGCGGTCGTGAGGGCCCCTGTGACCGCAATCGTACTTGTGTTCGAATTGACAGGAAGCCTCGAGAATCTGCTGTCCGTAAGCATCGTCGCAATGATTGCCTTCGTCACGGCGAATCTGCTCAAAATCGACGCATTCTACGAGCATCTGCTCACCAAGCTTCTGGGCAACCTCGACCCGGAAATTGCGGCACAGGAAGAGCACGGCATTGCACTCAGGACCTATCATGTAGCGCTTGGCAGCCAGGCTGAGAACAGGACCGTGGCAGAGCTGCCGTGGCCGAAGGGTACGCTCATCGTACTTGTGGAGCGTGCGGGCGAGCGTATCACGCCGCACGGTACGACGAAGCTCGAACCCACAGATGTCATAACTGCCATAGTCCCCAAATCGTCATTGCTGGAAGATGACAGAAAGATTCAGGAACTCTGTCGGCCGATCATCTTCAGACGCGATATCGAAGGCACGGCAGATACGGATGGAAGCCCGCAGGACCATTCATAGCCATATTCCCGCTTTGGATTTGTCCATGAGACAAATTCATATGGCATGCTGCAAAACAAGGCTCTGAGAGCCTGTTTGAGCCACGCTAGCAGTCATACATGAACATCGTTATGTTTGGGATATATCGGCGTCTTAGAATGCCTCTCAGAAGCTCTTAGAGGAATATGGCCTAAAGTGCCTTGAAGGCCCCATCATGATAGCAAGGGGGAGCATCTATGTAGAGGCTTCTGAGAGTCTTACTTTACATAAGATATATTATCAGACATTTCTGGACGAAAAGAGAGGGGACTGGAGCTGCTCTCTCCAGACCCCTCTCGAAGCATATATACTCTCTCGGAAGCCTTCTCACGAATCGATGTGCTGGCCGAGATACTCTGCTGCAGCAGTCGCAGCGTTTGCGCCATCGGCTGTAGCCGTCACGATCTGGCGGAGCTTCTTCTCGCGGATGTCTCCTGCAACAAAGAGGCCCGGCGTCTTCGTCTTGCCGGTCTCGTCTGCCACAGCATAGCCACGTTCGTCGAGATCTGCCATGCCCTCGATGAGCTTCGTTGCCGGCACGCGTCCAACAAATACGAACACGCCGAAGGAGCCAGCCGGATATGTCTCGGTCGTCTCTTCGCCGGTCTCATTGTTCCTGAACGTGATGCTCTCAGGAAGCGTCTCGCCCTCGAGCTTCACGACGCTTGTCATGTAGCGAATCTCTACCTTATCGTTCTCCTCGATCTTCTTGAGGACAGCAGCCTGGGCGCGGACATGGTCCTTGCGGACGATGACAGTGACCTTGGAGGCAAAGCGCGTCAGGAACAGCGCCTCCTCGAGGGCTGAGTTGCCGCCGCCAATCACGAAGACCTGCTTGTTGCGGTAGAACATGCCGTCGCACGTGGCGCAGTACGACACGCCGTGGCCACCAAGCTTCTCTTCGCCCTCGAAGCCGGCATGGCGAGGAGTCGCGCCGCCTGCCAGGATGACGGTCTTGGACTCATAGGTGCCCTCCGCCGTCGTGACCGTGAAGATCTTCGTCTCAGGGTCCTGCGTGATGGAGCTCACCTGGTCGGATACGATTTTTGCACCAAGGTCCTCAGCCTGGCTGCGCATCGCGTCAGCAAGCTCGAAGCCTGACGTATGCGGCACTGCTGGATAGTTGTCCACATCGGCGGTCAGCATGATCTGGCCACCCACGGCTTCCTGCTCGAGGACGACGCTGTCAAGCATTGCGCGCTGCGCATAGATGGATGCGGTGAGTCCTGCAGGACCTGCACCGACAATGACAAGATCGAGTACTTTATCGCTCATGGCATATCTCCTTGCTCTTGTATTCGCTGCTCAAAGGATGCCCCTTGGGGGCATGGTCTATACATGAGAATGCTATCCCCCACATAGCATATCCATATTATATTGCGCGCAATATATCTTTGCAAGAGAAAAGAGCCTTCCAGCAGCAGATAGGCTGCATGCCAGAAGGCTCTGAGAGGCGATTTGAGGCCCTATCTGCTAGACAAGCAGGAAGTAGACCACAAAGGCAATGGTTGCAACCCACATGAGCGGCTTGATGTTCTTTGCCTTGCCGGTCGCGAGGTTGATGAGAACATAGGCGATGAAGCCGAAGCCGATGCCGTTGGAGATCGAGTACGTCATCGGGATGCCAGCGATGATGAGGAATGCCGGGAAGGCATCCGTGATCTTCGTCCAGTCGATGTCGACGGCGTCGCCCATCATGAGGTAGCCGACGACCACGAGGGCGCCGCAGGTTGCAGCGGAGCTCACGACGGTGATGATCGGTGCGAAGAAGGCAGCGATGATGAAGAAGATGCCGGTGAAGACCGAGGTCAAGCCGGAGCGGCCACCATCAGCTGCGCCCGAGGAAGACTCGACGAATGTCGTGATGGAGGAAGCGCCGCAGAAGCCGCCCACAGCAGCAGCTGCGGAGTCGACGACCAGAATCTGCTTGATGTCCTCGACAGAGCCATCGTCGTTCAGGAAGTCACCCTGCTTGGCGACTGCCATGGCAGTGCCCATCGTGTCGAAGAAGTCGGACATCATGAGCGAGAAGGCATAGACAAGAAGGATGGGCGTCGTTATGACTTTCGCAATGCCCATGACACCATTGGCATCGGTCTGGAACGGAGCGCCGAAGCTCGAGAAGTCGAGAGCGGAAACGACGCCGTTAGGAGCAGCCGTGACGCCCAGAGGAATGCCAGCGATGACAGCGATGATGATGCCGATGAGAAGGGAGCCCGGCACCTCCATCGTATAAAGGATGACCGTGGCGATGATGGAGATGAGGCCGACGATGAAGGTCGGGCTCGTCACCTCGCCGAGGCTCACCATCGTGGACTCACTGGCGACGATGATGCCGCCGTCCTTGAGGCCGATCATTGCGATGAAGAGGCCAAGGCCGACAGAGATGGCATGGCGAAGAGGTACAGGGATTGCATCCATGACAGCCTCGCGCAGGCCACAGAGAACGAGGACGAGGATCGCGATGCCCTCGATGAAGATGACTGCCATGGAGGCATGCCAGTCTCCGCCATCAAGAGCGGTGAGCGAAAAGGCAACAATTGCGTTGATGCCCATGCCGGAAGCGCAGGCAAGCGGGCGGTTTGCGAAGACGCCCATGAGGATCGTCATGATGCCGGCGCCGATGCACGTTGCCGTGACAGCAGCATTGGCAGGCACGCCTGCGATGACCATGAGTGCGGGGTTGACGGCGATGATGTAGGCCATCGCCAGGAACGTTGTAAGGCCGGCACGTGCTTCCTGGCCGACAGACGTTCCACGCTCCTTGAGCTTGAAGAATTGCTCCATCCTTGAGGTCCTTTCCTATTTGAAAAACCTTGCAGGGAAAGCATGCGGCGCCCGGCTCGGAAACGGGCGCTGCATGCCGATCGACGACGCCCCCTCTCAGGCGCCGGAAGATCCGAATCCGCCCACTCCGCGGTCTGTCTCATCAAGCGAATCGACTTCCATGAGGCTGACGCGGGGGACTTTCTGGATGACGAGCTGGGCTATGCGCTCGCCCTTCGTGATATGAATCTCTCTTTCGGGGTCGAGATTGATGGCGCAGACCTTGAGCTCGCCACGATAATGGGCATCGATGAGGCCTGGCGTGTTTGCCATCGACAGGCCCTCACGAAGCGCGAGGCCGCTTCTTGGCTGCACGAAGCCTGCATAGCCATCAGGAATGGCGATGGCGAGGCCTGTGCTCACAAGACGGCGCTCGAACGGCTTCAGGACCACATCTTCGGCGGAACGCAGATCGAGACCAGCATCACCCTCATAGGCGTAGCTTGGCAGTTCCACTTCTTCGTCAAGGCGCTTTATCGGCAGGATGATATGGTCTTCGCTCATTTGCTCAGGCTCCTCAGCTCTTCGTTGAACTCATCGATATCTTTGAAGTCGCGATAGACGGAAGCGAAGCGCACATAGGCAACCTTGTCGAGGTTCACGAGGCGCTTGAGCACCATGTCGCCAATCTCTTTCGAGCTCACTTCGGAGACGCCGGAATCACGAAGCTCCGATTCCATATCGTCGATAAGCGAATCGAGCTTCGATATAGGAATGTTCCTCTTGACGGTTGCGGCAACAAGGCCGCGCATGAGCTTCTGGCGGTTGAATGTCTCCTTGGTGCCATCCTTCTTGAGGACAGTAAGCGGAGTCTCTTCTCGCCTTTCATAGGTCGTGAACCTGTAGCCGCACTGGATGCATTCACGCCTGCGGCGAATGGCATCGTTGTTTTCAGAGGGCCTCGAATCTACTACCTTCGATTCTTCGCACCCGCACTTTGGACAGCGCATGAATCCCCCTTGTGCTCTTCAACAGAAAGAACATATCACATAAAGCGAGGTCCGCGCTGTCCATATTTAAATTTGAGTCGAAATGTAATACAGCAATTCGCCGTTAAGACGGTCGCAGCTTATGCCTGAGCAGCAGAAACGGTAAGCGTCTGGCCCGGCTGGAGGAAAGAGGAATCCAGGCCGTTCTCGTCCTGGAGCCAGTGTACCATCTGGTCGGTGCTCATGCCGTCAGCACCATGTGCCGCAGCAATGCTCCAGAGCGTATCCTGGTCCTTCACTGTATAGCTCTCCGTCTCGATGGAAGCCTCTACCTGGCGAAGCCTTGCATTCTGGAGTGCATCTCCTGCATACCAGGCGCCGAGGAAGGCAGCGGCGATTGCTCCGGCAGCCAGAACAGTGAAGACCTTGCTGCCGCGTCCAGGCTTTGCCTGTTCCTCGCGAGGCGCCCTTCCCTCGTGCAGGACGAATGCGGGTACTGGGTCCATTGCAAGTGCTGCGTTTCCATCGAACAGTGCGCTGTTTCCATCGATCATGTTGGAGCCTTTCTCTCATCGTTGCTGCTGACGTTTATAGCAATCGCCGCCGACAGCATTGCATGAGCGAACATCTGTTTTGTATACTATTGCTCGAACACTAGTACGTGTCAATAGTTATCAGAACATTTGTTTGCAGATTAATGTGAGATATCGTATGATGGAACCAGGGAAAAGGAGGACTCCCATGAAGAAGAAGCTCAGCAAGCGCCAGCAAAGCATCTACGAGTACATCTGCTCCTATAGCGCCGAGCATGGCTATCCACCCTCGGTACGCGAGATTGGCGCCGCAGTCGGTCTGGCATCGCCTTCGACCGTGCATATGCATCTCCAGGTCCTCCAGGAGCAGGGCCTCATCAAGAGGGATTCAAAGAAGCCCCGTGCCATCGAGGTCGTGAACAATCCTTCCGAGCACGACGAGGGCCTGCATCTTGCCAAGGTCACCGAAGACCCAGACAGCAATACGATCTCGCTTCCGCTCGTCGGCCGCGTCGCTGCAGGCCAGCCGATTCTGGCTGAGCAGAATGTTGAAGAGCGCCTCAATCTGCCGACCAGCATCGTCGGCGATGCATCATCTTTCGTCCTGCGCGTTCATGGCGAGTCCATGATCAATGCCGGCATCTTCGACGGTGACTATATCGTCGTGAAGGAAGAGCACGATGCACATGACGGCGAGATCGTCGTCGCGCTTATCGACGATTCTGCAACCGTGAAGACGTTCTACCGCGAAGATGGCCGTATCCGCCTCCAGCCGGAGAACGACACGATGGAGCCGATCTACGCCGAGAACCCGCGCATCCTGGGTCGTGTGACGGCACTCATCCGCTCAATCAGCTAGCGCCGTGTCGGAATCCAGGCGTCTCCGCCTCTTCGATATCATCCGTGGCTTCTCTGTCATTTCGATGATGGGGTTTCATGCCTGCTATGACCTGACTGCTATCTTCGGCTTCAGGCTTGCATGGTTCGCGCCGCCTTTCGAGGATATCTGGCGAGACTCCATCTCCTGGACCTTCCTCTTCATCGCAGGCGTCATGTGCAGCTTCTCGAGGAACAACCTGAAGCGCGCAGGACGCTACTTGGCACTTGCTGCAGCCATCTGGGCTGTCACGACCATTGCAGCTGTCGATACGCCGATCAATTTCGGCATCATCTTCTGCATGGGCGCCTGCACGCTCATCTATGCGCTCCTGCAGAAGGCAGGGCATGTTCCTGATGGATGGAAAGCTGCCATCCTTCTCTGGGTCACCTTCTTCATCTCTTATGGACTGCCGAGAGGATCTTTCGGGTTTCCTCCCCTTGCCGTGCCGCTCCCCCGCGCCCTCTATCAGATACGTGGCCTTGCATGGCTCGGCATTCCTGGACCAGGCTTTGCCTCGGGCGACTACTATCCCGTGCTCCCTTTCCTCTTCATGTATCTCTCGGGAGCAGCGTTGGGAAAGCTCTGGAAGCGGCAGGGATATCCTGATGCCGCAAGGAAGCTTGCCTGCCCGCCGCTCGAATTCGTCGGCAGGCACCCGCTTGCGTTCTATATCTTCCACCAGCCTGCAATTCTTCTCATCTGCGCAGCTGCTACTGGGACACAGCTCTTATGATGCGTCCCGGCACCACGAGGCTTTCTCAGCCCTCCAGACGGTAAGGCTCGAAAGTGCCTGCAAGGCGCTCAGGAACCTTGGCAGTGGCTCTGAGCCCGCCTTCGTGGTATTCCTCATGAAGTATCTGGCATCTCTCATGGAGCATGCTCATGAGGATGCCCTTTTCATACGGCACTTCCACCGTCATCGTTATATCGCCCTTTGCAGCTTCCTGTGCGATGCGGAAGAGCAGGCCGCGAAGTCCCTTGCCATCGAGTGCCGAGATGAAGACAGCATCCGGATGCATTGCCTCGAGCTGGCGCAGAGCCTCCTCAGGAACAAGGTCGCTCTTGTTATAGACAACGACGCTTCTGATCTTGTCGGCACCGATCTCTTTCAGGATGCTGTCGACGACCGAGAGTTCCTTCTCCGCATGCGGGTCCGAAATATCGACGACCTTGAGTATCAGGTCGGCGTTGATAGCCTCGGAGAGTGTCGACTTGAATGATTCCACCAGCAGGGTCGGAAGCTTCTGGATGAAGCCGACTGTATCCGTGATAGTGATCTTTCGGCCTTCTTCAAGCTCGATGGCACGTGTTGTCGGATCCAGCGTCGCGAAGAGCTCGTCCTTCGCATATACCGAAGACCCGGTAAGCTTGTTGAGTATGGTCGATTTGCCTGCATTCGTATAGCCGACGAGGGCGACCCTCCAGACACCGGATTCCCAGCGTGCCTTCGACTGGGTATGGCGCTGGGAGGAGAGCTCCTTCAGCTCCTGCGTGAGGAAGCTGATGCGCTTCCTGACAAGACGGCGGTCGACCTCGAGCTGGCTCTCGCCCTGGCCGAACCTGGAACCGATGCCACCTCTCGTCTGCTCGCCGACAAGGTGGCTCCACATGCCTCTCAGACGCGGCAGCAGGTAGTTTGCCTGGGCCAGCTGAACCTGGAGACGTCCTTCCTTCGTCGTTGCATGGGCAGCGAAGATATCGAGAATGAGGGCAGTACGGTCTATGACCTTCACATGGGAGCCGACAATCTTCTCGAGATTTGACTGCTGTGACGGAGAGAGCTCGTCGTCGAATACGACGACATCCGCGTCGAGAGAGCGCGCAAGGTCCCTGAGCTCCTCAGCCTTGCCAGAACCCAGATAGGTGCGCGCCACAGGAACCTCGAGACGCTGTGCAAGCGTGGCGACGACCTCTCCCCCATCTGTCTCGACCAGGCGCCCCAGCTCAGCCAGCGACTCGCCGAGAGACCATTCTCCGGCCCCGGTATCGACACCGACAAGAATCGCGCGATCCGGTTCGAGCTTTGTCGGCTGCGCCTTGAATCGGGGCATCAGAGCATCTCCTTCTCCATGATCATATCTGCAGCGCCGTTCGTGTCCATCTGGTCCAGATCGAGCCATTTCACGCGGCCATCGCGCTTGAACCAGGAGAGCTGCCGCTTTGCATAGCGGCGGGTGCGCTTCTTGATCTCTTCGGTCGCTTCGGGAAGCGTGCAGGAGCCTTCGAGGCAGTCCACGATCTCCTTGTAGCCGATGGCCTGCATCGCGGTAAGCGTGTCTCTGAACCCAGCAGCGACAAGACCTTCCACCTCATCCACGAGGCCGTCTTGAAGCATCTGGTCCACGCGTACTGAGATCCTCCTGTAGAGCCGCTCGCGATCCATGGCTATGCCCCAGATCGAAGCGTTATACCATGGTGCCCGTTCATGGAGGCCAGCGTGCTGCACGGCGTAGCTCTTTCCCTCATCGAGGAGCTCAAGCGCCCTGATGACACGTCTCACATTGTTCGGGTGTATGAGTTCGGCAGAAGCAGGGTCCCGGCTCTCAAGGAGTGCATATACGGCCTCGCTGCCTTCGTCTTCAGCCATCTTCTCATAGCGCTTGCGCGTCTCGGACGACGTATCGCCCTTCGGGAAGACCATATCGTCTATCGTGGCATCAAGGTAGAGTCCCGTACCACCGCAGAGGATGGGGAGCTTTCCTTCCGAGCAGAGGCTATCGATGCAGCTGCGCGCTTCCTCCTGGAAGAGCTGCGCAGAATAGGCATCGCCGATATCTGCGACATCGACCATAAGGAGCGGACGCCTGCGTTCCGATACCGGCGTCTTTGCTGTGCCGATATCCATGCCGCGATAGACCTGCATCGCATCGACAGAGATGACGGAGGTTGCAAGACGGCATGCCAGCTCATCTGCAAGCGCACTCTTGCCCGATGCAGTAGGGCCGACGATGCAGAGGACACGGTCGCCTTTCACCGGGGATCGCCTGTCTGCGTGCCTTCGAGATACCAGGACTTCGCTTCATCGACCTTCACATCGACGAGCTTGCCGACGAGGTCTTCTGCCTTCTGGCCTTCGCGCAGCGGGAAGTGGACGGTCTGAAGCTTGCGGCTGTGGCCGACAAGCATCTCGTCATTCCTCTTGGAGGGACCCTCGACAAGCACTTCGGAGACCGTACCAAGATCGCGCTGGTTTGATGCGTAGGAGAGGTCCTCGACGAGGCGTGCCAGCCTGTCGAAGCGCTCCTGTATGACCTCGTGAGGCGTCGTATCTTCAATCTTCGCTGCAGGAGTTCCCGGGCGCTTCGAGTAGATGAAGGTATAGGCCGCATCGAAGGCTGCCTCGCGGACGAGTGAAAGCGTATCCTCGAAGTCCTCTTCTGTCTCTCCCGGGAAGCCGACAATAAGGTCGGTCGTGAGAGCAAGGTCCGGCATGGCAGAGCGCAGGCGTCCGACAAGGTCGAGATACTGCTCTCTCGTATAGCGCCTGTTCATGGCCTTCAGGACTCTCGTAGAGCCGCTCTGGACAGCAAGATGGAGCTGGGGCATCACATTGGGCGTCTCTGCCATGGCGGCAATGACATCGTCTGTGAGGTCCATGGGATTCGAAGACGTGAAGCGGATGCGGTCGACACCGGTCTCTCCTACCTTGCGGAGAAGCTCTGCGAACCGGGGCTTCCCGTAGATGTTCGTGCCGTAGGAGTTCACGTTCTGTCCCAGAAGCGTGATTTCGCGCACGCCGTCAGCGACAAGCCCGCTGCATTCGAGGAGGATGGACTCCATCGTGCGCGAGCGCTCGCGTCCACGGACATACGGCACGATGCAGTAGGTGCAGAAGTTGTTGCACCCCGTCATGATCGGCACCCAGGCGTGATAGCGGAGCTCTCGATGGCTCGGAAGCTCGGTCGAGAAATGCTCGGTGTCTTCCTTCGTATCGACGAGCACCTTGTGCTTCTTCTCCGAGTAGGCCTCGACAAGAAGCTCAGGCAGCGATGCCAAGGCGCCGGTGCCGAAGACGACATCGACACTCGGTATGTTCTTCTTGAGCTCTGCACCTGCACGCTGCGCTACGCAGCCACCGACGGCCACGATGCGCTTGCCAGAAGGCGGAAGCGCAGCCCCTGCTGCATTCGCTGCAGTGCCATAGAGCCTCGTATCGGCTCCTTCACGCACTGAGCACGTCATGAATACGACGATATCTGCCTCTTCGACGGTGCCGACCTCGAGGCAGCCACACGAATCGAGCAGGCCCGCCACCCGCTCAGCATCGTGGAAGTTCATCTGGCACCCGAACGTCTTTACATAGTAGGTCTTTCCTGCCAACTGCGGGTAATGCTGCATGCTATGAAACCGTCCTCGTATCAGTAGGGGCTGTCTGTGAAAGTGTCTGCGGCGTCAGCTTGTGGACGTAGATTGCAATGCGGATTGCCGTCCTGTTCTCGCCGCAGATCTCGATATCGGAGAAGGTGGGAGCGCAGGAGATGTCGACTCCTGTCGGTATGAGAAACCCGCGAGCGATGGCAACAGCCTTGATGGCCTGGTTCACCGCGCCTGCACCGACGCACTGCACATTCACGGGCACGCCGTCCTTCACCATGCCGGCAATGGCGCCCGCGACCGATGCGGGGGAAGATTTGCTCGAAACCTTGAGGAAGTCCATACCTGCTCCTGGAAGTTCGCTCTATCTTGTGCCCCTCATTCTCGGGACACACTGCATATGGTCCTGCCATATACCACTTCGTACATCTTATACTTTACGGCCTAGTCATCCTCGGCAAATTCGAACGTACAGGAAAGCCGGCCTGAAGAAACACGGACCTCGGGCGGTGCTGCAAGCTCGATATAGTAGCGATCCTCCAGATACTGGAAATCGCGCGCAAGCATGCCGCGGAACTTGTCGAGATCCTCCTTCGAGATCTTGATGCTTCGGGCATCCTTCTCGAGGTCCACTTTCCGGGGACTGCGGCGTGCTGAAACCTTCTTGCCCCTGAGATACGCATAGGCGCCCTGCGCTGGCGCAATCTCGCCAGAGAGAATCCTCTGCGCGGTCCTCTCGGAGATTTCGAGACCGAGAGCTGAGGCAATATCGGCAAGCTCCTCAGCGTCAGCCGCGAGCCGGAGCTGGAGCAGAAGCGGCATGTCGCAGATCTTCATCTGGAGGATGCGTTCGCGTACAGCGCGCGGGATGCGGACATGTCTGCGTGCTGCCGCTATGGTCTCTGCAGGTGAGCCGATATAGACCTCGCAGGCGCCCTTGTCCTCGAGCGCAAACTCGCAGGAGCAGCGCAGGAGGTTATGCGGGCCGCGGACGATCTTGATTGCTCCGTCCTCGTCCCGCTCGCACTCGGGCCAGGACGACTGGTCTGCCTTTTCGGGAATCTTTTGCGTATCGAAGGAAACCTGGATCGAGGTGCCCTTGCCCGGATCTGATGCAACGACGTGGGATGCTTCGGCGTTCTGCCTTATCGAGAAGAGCGCCATGCCCCTTCCATGCACGCCCCAAGCGTCCATATGCATCGTATCGAGCTTCGAGGTGACACGGGCATCGAAGATGCGCTCCTGCATGTCGCGAGGGATTCCTCCGCCATCATCCACAACCGTGAGCGTCCGCGTGCCTTCGGTCTTCTGGAGCGCAAAGAGAATCGTATGGGCTCCGGCATCGCGGGCATTCCGCAGAAGCTCTATCGCTGCATCTTCGACAGAACGGATATCATGCTTCGCCTGACGACGCTCGGCTTCGTCCACTCGAAGGCGGACGAAGCCGTCACCGTAGCTCTCTTCGACGCGAAGCGAAGCTGCATGTCCCGTCTTTGCAATGAAGGCGGCAAGGCTCTCAGCGTCTGTGCCCATTGCCTACTTTGCCGTATCCACTGCGCGGGATTCGCGTATGACGACGACACGGACCTGGCCAGGATATTCCATCTCGTCCTCGATCTGCTTCGCGATATCGTGTGCAAGCACCGTTGCCTGGGCATCGGAGATCTTCTCGGGCTCGACCATCACATGGAGCTCGCGGCCTGCCTGCATTGCGTAGGTGCGCTCGACGCCCTCATGGGCATTGGAGATCTCCTCGAGCTTCTCGAGGCGCTTGATGTAGTTCTCGGCAGACTCGCGGCGGGCACCCGGACGTGCAGCGGAGATGGCATCGGCTGCCTGGACAAGCACATCGAGGACCGTATCCGGCTCGACGTCTGCGTGGTGTGCCTCGATAGCGTGGACGATCTCCGGCTTCTCGCCGTAGCGGCGGGCAAGGTCTGCACCGATGACAGCGTGCGGGCCTTCCACCTCATGGTCGATGGCCTTGCCGATGTCATGCAGGAGTCCTGCACGCTTTGCCGGTGCCTCGTCCATGCCTAGCTCGGAAGCCATGATTCCGCAGAGCGTCGCGACCTGGACGGAATGCGAAAGGACATTCTGGCCATAGGACGTGCGGTAGCGAAGGGCACCCAAGGTCTTGATGAGTTCAGGATGCAGGTCGTGGATACCCATATCGAAGGCAGCCTGCTCGCCAGCCTCGCGGACGCGCTCGTTCACGAGGGTCTCGGCCTTCTTGTACATGTCCTCGATGCGGGCTGGATGGATGCGTCCGTCTGCGATGAGGTTCTCGAGCGTGACGCGTGCCGTCTCGCGGCGGACCGGATCGAAGCTCGAGAGCACGACGGTCTCAGGCGTATCGTCGATGACAAGAGAGACGCCGGTTACCTGCTCGAAGGTGCGGATGTTCCTGCCCTCGCGGCCAATGATGCGGCCCTTCAGGTCATCAGACGGAATATGGACGGACGTGACCGTGATCTCGCCTGCCTGGTCGGCAGCGCAGCGCTGGATGGCCGTTGAGACGATCTCGCGTGCCGTCTTGTCGGCCTTGGCACGGACGCGCTGCTCGGACTCGCGCAGGATCTGCGCCTCCTCGCGCACGCTCTGCTGGCGGATCTTGCCGATGAGCTCGTCGTGGGCCTCGTCGCTCGAGAGGCCAGCAATGCGCTCGAGCTCGGTTGTCGTCTTCTCTTCCATCTTGTCGAGATCGGACTTCCTGCGGTCGAGCTGGCCCTGATAGCTCTGGAGCTGGTGCTCGCGGCGGTCGAGGGAGTCGTTCCTCTTGTCGAGGGACTCCTCGCGCTGGACGAGACGGTTCTCGAGTGTATGGATCTCGTTCTTGCGCTGCTCCTCCTCATTGAGGGAAGCCTGGCGCATCTGCATGATCTTCTCTTTGGCTTCGATCAGGGCCTCGCGCTTCGCGCTCTCGGCTACGCTCTGGGCATCGGCAGTGATCTTCTCTGCCTGGGTGCGGGCATCGCCGAGCTGCTTTTCTGCCTCGGCCTTTGCATCATCGACCTGTCGGCGTGCTTCCTGCACCTTCGTGCTGCTCTGCCTTGTCACGGCGAAATAGCAGACGAGGGCACCCACCGCCAGACATGCAATCGCAACTAGTACTGTCATGGTGACTCCTCAGTCGTTCATCTTCTCATCAGCGGAGTCCGCACATGCGGGCCCCTCCCACCTGAGGTGTCACTGCCGGCAGCAGGGAAGACTGCCAGAACGCACATACCATTGTTATATGGACAACGTCTTTCGGAGCTTGCCGAAGGCGTGAATCACCAAAGCTGGTAATTCAATCGTATGTTCGACATCTGATACTGTCAAATGTTCGTAAGGTCACAAGCTCTTCTTTTTTTGTGGATGGCAGCTCAGATATCTTCTGAGCTGCGCCTCTCGGCAAGCGCCTGCTTTGCGGCACGCGTCGCGAGCTCGAAGCTGTAGCCTCTGCCTGCAAGATAGCGTACAAGCTTCTGGTACTCGTTGCCAGAAGAGACATGCTTCCTGCGTGCAAGCGCAAGGGCGCGCTCAGCCTCGTCCTCGTCGCCTGCCGCCTCGCTCCAGCCGATGTCCTCGCCGAGCGCAACGCCGCGCCGCGCCAGCTCGAGCTCGATCTTGCGCCTTCCCCATCCCGCACGGATCTTCTGCTCGCAGAAGCGCTTAGCATATCTCCTGTCATCTACGAGGTGCTTCTTCTGGGCAATCGCAAGGGCAGAGTCGATGGCAGGACGTCCGTAGCCCCGCTCGGCCAGGCGCTCTGTAAGCTCCGATACCGTGCAGTCGCGCCTGTTCAGTGTCTCGGCCGTCTTCTGCCAGGCGCACTGTTCCTCGATCTGACCCTCGGCTTCAAGGAGCTCGTCTGCCGACATATAGCCAGAGCTCCTGTCAGCCTCAGCCTTCTTGAGGGCACGGGCGACCTCGACAGGAATCTTCCTCTTTCCCATGCCATCGGCTTCAAGCGTCGCCTGCGGCCGCCTGCGGTCGAAGGAGGATGCCTTCTTCTCGGGCATCGTGCAGGACCAGCTGAATGCTTCTGCTTCGGTTGCCATCTCGCCTATTCCTCGTCAGACGGCTTCTTGCCGGCGTCCACGATCGGCTCGCCCACACGCTCGTCTCCCAGCACGAGGCCGCAGGCAACGCGTACCTTGTGGTCGATTTCCTGGGAAAGATCGGGGTTCTCGCGCAGGAACTCCTTGGCAGCCTCGCGTCCCTGTCCCAAGCGCTCTCCCTCATAGGTGAACCAGGCACCGGACTTGTCAACGATACCGTAATCGACGCCCATGTCGAGGATGGAGCCTTCCTTCGAGATGCCCGTGCCATACATGATGTCGAACTCGGCCTGCTTGAAGGGAGCTGCGACCTTGTTCTTGACGACCTTGACGCGCACACGGTTGCCGACGACCTCGCCGTTCTGCTTGATGGAGTCGATGCGGCGGATATCCATGCGGACCGATGCGAAGAACTTGAGGGCACGGCCGCCTGGCGTCGTCTCGGGGTTGCCGAACATGACGCCGATCTTCTCGCGAAGCTGGTTGATGAAGATGCAGGTCGTGTTCGACTTGGCAAGCGAGCCGGCAAGCTTTCGGAGCGCCTGGCTCATGAGACGTGCCTGCGCGCCGACCGTTGTCTCGCCGATCTCGCCCTCGATTTCGGCACGGGGCACGAGCGCTGCGACAGAGTCGACGACCACGACGTCTATGGCGCCGGAGCGCACGAGCATGTCGCAGATCTCGAGCGCCTGCTCGCCGGTATCCGGCTGCGAGATGAGCACCTCATCGATATCGACACCGATGCGTGCTGCATAGCCCGGATCCAGGGCGTGCTCGGCGTCGATGAAGGCGACAACACCGCCCATGGCCTGGGCCTCAGCGAGAATCTCGAGCGAGAGCGTCGTCTTGCCCGAAGACTCGGGGCCGTAGATCTCTACGATACGTCCGCGTGGCACGCCGCCGATGCCGAGCGCCGCGTCAAGCGCCAGAGATCCCGTCGGAATCGCCTCGATATCGAGATTCTGCGCACCGTCGCCGTACTTCATGATGGAGCCCTTGCCGAACTTCTTCTCGATCTCGGCAGTCGTCGCTTCCACCATCTTGTCGCGCTCTTCGCCGTACATCTTCTGATGGACTTCACGTGTCACGGTCTTCTTAGCCATTGCTACTCCTTGCTCTGTGCCAGCCTCTGCCATGCTAGACGAACAATCGTTCGCCGTCAATCGTCTTTGTCCAGCATACAGGAACTGCCTGACAGCCTTCGCATGCCGGGAAGGCAGGTTTCTGGCACGAATCTTCCATGAGCAGAAAGCCGGCCGGAGACCTTGGCCCCCAGCCGGCTTCATCTTCGATCAGAGCGATTCGAGCCCCTCGGCGAGAAGGCCCAAGGCAATCCGTACTGCCTTCAGGCGTACGGTCTTGCGGTCGCCTGAAAGGAGGTGCATCTCGCTTCTCGTGAATCCGCCGCAGGAGAGCCCGAACCAGACCGTGCCGACAGGCTTTCCCGGCTCCTCGCCGCCAGGGCCTGCGATGCCAGTCACCGACACAGCGACATCGGTCAGAAGGACGCGCCTGGCGCCTTCTGCCATGGCCTCAGCACACTCGGAGGAGACAGCACCGACACCAGGAGCATCGAGGATGCCATCAGACACGCCGAGCACGGCGTGCTTTACGGGAATCGCATAGCTCGTGATGCCGCCCTTCACGACAGCGGACGAGCCAGGCACTGCCGTGAGCGCACCTGTCACAAGGCCGCCTGTGCAGGACTCGGCCGTTCCGACCGTGAGGCCTTTCCTGTGTCCGAAATCGAGCACGCGCTCTGCTGCCTTGTAGAGCTCCTGCTCGTCTGGAACCTCGATATCGCCTTGATCTCCCTGCATGATCTATCCCTCCGTAATGTAGCTCCAAGATTTCACGAGATAGTCCACACCGGACCAGATGGTGAGGATCGTCGCCGCAACGAGTATCCACCAGCTGAGGCCGTAGAGCACCGTCTGGAAGAGGCCCGCTCCGAAGGAGCGCGCCAGAAGCATGCCGCAGATGCCCACCATTGTCGTGGCGGTCTTCGCCTTGCCGAGATTGCTTGCGGCAATCACGACCCCCTTGGCTGCAACGACCATGCGCAGGCCCGATACAAGCAGCTCGCGCACGATGACAACAAGCAGCATGAAGGGTCCCATGGAGCCCTCCATGAGGAGATAGACAAGGGCAAAGATCACGACGAGCTTGTCGGCAATCGGATCGAGGAACTTGCCGAATGTCGTGACCTCGTTTCTCGAGCGTGCGAGATACCCATCGAGCTTGTCTGTTCCCGATATCGCGATGTAGAAGAGCGCGATGCCGAAGGCAGGCACCGAGAAGCTGCTTGTGGCAGCTGGTAGCTGTGCTGCGAGGATGAACCACACCGGAATGAGGACGATGCGGATGCAGGTGACGATGTTTGCGGGTGTCCAGAGCTTCTTCGACGATGCTGCCACGTCACTCGCTCCCCAGAAGCTCGCCGACGAGCTCGTAGCAGAAGCTGTCCACGAGCTTCACGCGCACGATATCGCCGACAGATGCCTCGCCGCTCTCGATATGCACTGCGCCATCGGAATCAGGCGCCTGGAACCAGGCATGTCCGATGAGCTCGGGTCCGTTGTCGCCTTCCTCGATGCCGTCGACGATCACATCGACCGTCTCGCCGATATGCTTGGCCGTTGCAGAGAAGCCCATCTCCTCGGCGAGGTCGATGAGGCGCTGGGTGCGCTCCATCTTCACATCTTCGGGGACCTGGTCCTCCATCTCGGCAGCGCGGGTGCCTTCCTCGGGCGAGTAGGCAAAGACCGAGGTGTAGTCGAACTCCTCATACTTCAGGAAATCGAGAAGCTCCTCTGCCTCCTCGTCGGTCTCTCCCGGGAAACCTGCCATGCCGGTCGTCCTGAGCACCATGCCAGGAATCTCGCGGCGGAGCCTGGCGAAGAGCTCGCGGAGCTCAGGCTCTGAGCCGGAGCGGCCCATGCGTGCCAGGATCCTCTCGGAGCAGTGCTGGATGGGGATATCGATATAGGGAAGCACTTCAGGCGTATCGCGGATCGTCGCGATGAGCTCGTCGGTCATGCCCTCTGGCTGAAGATAGAGCACGCGGATCCAGCCATGATAGGGACGCACAGCCTCTGCAACCTGGCGAAGGAGCCAGGCAAGCGTCTTCTTGTCTTCGAAGTCGGAGCCCCATATGCCGGTGTCCTGGCCGATGAGCACGACCTCACGGACACCGCCCTCCATGAGGTGCCTCACCTCTTCGAGAATTTCCTCGACCGGACGCGAATGGTAGCGGCCGCGGATATAAGGAATGGCGCAGAACGCGCAGAAGCGGTCGCACCCTTCAGAGATCTTCACATAGGCGCTTGCGCCCTCGATCGTACGGAGCGCCCCGGCGTCGATGGCAGGACCCTCCTTGGGCACTTCGCGGCCGAGGACCTTCGACACGACCGAGACGATGCCGTCCTCCTCGTCAGCCTTCACGAAGGCCGAGACCTCCGGAAGCTCTTCGGGAAGCTCTGCACCATAGCGGGACGGCACGCAGCCACACATGACGATGGGAAGGCCACGGACGCCTTCGTCTGTCGCTTCCTCGGCAAGCTGGAGCGTTGTCTCGATCGACTCGGACGTCGCCGAAGCGAGGAACGAGCACGTATTGATCAGTGCCAGATCGGCGTCTGCCACCTCATGGGTCTCCGCATACCCAGCACGTCCGAGAAGCGAGCGCATGCGGTCGGTATCGACCTCGTTCTTTGCGCAGCCGAGCGTGATATAGAGGATGCGGGGATCTTCGGTGCTAGCGGTAGTTGACATATTGGAGCGGCTGTCCATAATCCTGCTCTCTGAGATAGGCGATGGTGGCCTGCAGCGCATCACGCGAGGCGGAGCTCACGCGGAGCTTGTCGCCTTCGACGGTCGCCTTGACCTTCTGCTTGGTGCCTCGGATATCCTTGGCAATGCGCTTTGCCGTGTCCTGGTCGATGCCCTGGACAAGGGTAGCGCACTTCTTCACGGTTGCTCCTGCTGCCGGCACGGCCTCCTGCCACTTGATGGCAGAAAGATCGATGCCGCGCTTTGCAGCCTTCGAATTCATGATGTCGGCAACCTGGCCAGCGACGAACTCGGACGGTGCACTGATGGTGATGGTGCCGTCCTTCTTCGAGTACTCGATCGAAGAGCCGGTGCCCTTGAGGTCATAGCGCTGCGAAAGCTCCTTCTGAGCCTGCTGGAAGGCGTTGTCGACCTCCATGAGATCGACTTCGGAAACGATATCGAAGCTCGATTCCTTTGCCATGTTCCCTCCTTAAGCTTTGCTGGTCGTGGTGGAGGCGCTCTTCGTGCTCGTAGCCGAAGCGCCGTTCGTAGTGGCAGACGTGCTGCCCGTGCTGGTGGTGCCATTCGTCGAGCTGGACGTGCCGGACTGCGTGGAGTCGGTCGATGTGCTCGAGGAATCCGTACCCGCCGAATCCTTGCGCGCATCGGTCGATGTTCCATCGGTCGTGGTTGTCTGCGTCTGTGGCACCTTGATCGTTATGGTTCCAAGACCCGAAGTCTTCGCATCGAAGCTCTGGTTCTCGCCGTTCTTCGTGACCGTCACTGCAGACGTATCTCCGACCTGGATGCTCATCGACTGCTTCGGCTCGTAGGTCTGCGTCCAGGGACCCGTCACGGACTCGGCGACGACGCTCTTGCCATCGACGACGATCTCCACCCAGGAGACGCTGCTGTCGGCGACCGTCACGACGACTTCCGTCTTCTCCGGCGTCGTCGTGGTGCTCGAAGACGTGCTGTCAGACTTCGTGCTCGTCGTCTGGGCAGAGGTATTCGAAGAGGAGCTCTTCGTCCCGGAAGCATCAGAGCTCGATGAGGTCGAGCTCTGCGAGCTCGTAGTGTCAGCTGTGGAAACCGGTACCGAGGAGCTTGCTGCCGAGCTGCTCTCCCCTGCTGCCATATTCACGCAGGAGCTCACCGACATCACGATGATGATCGTCAGAAGGATTGCGACGAGTATGCCAAGGCCGATCACCATGTTCTCGTTCGAGAGGAACGACTTCGGACGCTGGGGATGGCGTCCAGGCTGCGGACGCCTCCTGTCCACATTCGGACGCTGGACGTTCGCGATGTTCCTCGACGACACGCGGCCACGGACAGAGTTTGCTGCCTCATAGGGAGAGGTCGTCTGTCCGTACTTCATATCGTCGGTGTAGCCCCGCTCGACAGGGCGCGTCTCTATGCGCTGGCCCTGCCTCCCGAAGCGCTCTGTCCCATCGATGTAGGGATTTCGCTGCTGCGAAGGATAGCCCTGCTGCGGCACACGCTGCGAATAAGGCTGTCCCTGCGATGGACGTCCATATCCTCCCTGCGGAGCAGCGCTCCTGCTCCTCGCAGCGGCACCCGAGCGCTCACGGCTGCTGCGGTCCGAATAGCTTGAGCGCACCTGCTCGCGGGAGCGTCTTCGCCTTTCATTGTTTCCGTGCTCGTACACGTATAGGTCCTCATTGAATTGACGTACGACTGCAGAATCATCAAGTCCAAGATAGCGCGCATAGGAGGCAAGCATCCCCTGCGTATAGCCATTGCTCGGAATGGACGCAAAATCGCCTTCCTCGAATGCCTGGAGTATCTGCTCCTTCATGCGCAGGTCGCGGGCTGCCTTGCCGAGCGTGATGCCCAGCTGCCTGCGGCGTTCAAGAAGTATAGCGCTATAGCGTGCTGCCATTGCTATACGACCTCCCGGTACTTTTCCTCGGCTATCCTGAGCTCCTCGAGGCCTGCCTCGTCGAGCAGGACTTCGCGCGGCTTCGAGCCATCAGGCGGCCCGACGATGCCCTTTGCCTCGAGCATGTCCATGATTCTTCCGGCACGGGCATAGCCGACCTTGAGGCGGCGCTGGAGGCCAGATGTGGAGCCGAGCTGCGAATCCACGACAATCTGCGCTGCCTCCCAGACGAGCGGGTCGTCGTCCTCAGGCCCCTGCGAGCCGCTCGACTCTCCAGGAAGAGCTCCCGGAGCGACAGCGGAAAGAATCTCGTCGTGCATGTCGCTCTCGAAGTGGTCCTTCACGAAGGCGACGACAGATTCGATCTCATCGTCCGAAACATAGCAGCCAAGCGCACGCTTCGGCTTCCTGCCGCGGAGACGGTAGAGCATGTCGCCGGAGCCGAGCAGGCGCTCTGCTCCCGTCGCATCGAGGATGATGCGGGAGTTCACGGACGAGTCGACAGAGAGCGCGACGCGGTTGTCGATGTTCGCCTTGATGAGGCCCGTCACGACATCGGCCGAAGGCCTCTGCGTTGCGACAATCAGATGGATGCCCGCAGCGCGGCCGAGCTGTGCGATACGGACAATCGAGGCTTCGACATCCTTGCGGGCGACCATCATGAGGTCAGAGAGCTCGTCGATCACGATCACGAAGTACGGCATGTGCTCGGGCGGATGCTCCATGTCAGCCCACTTGTCGCCGTCGATATTCGCATTGAACGTCTTGATGTCGCGGACCTTGTAGTGCTCGAAGACCTTGAGTCTGCGCTCCATCTCGGAGACGCCCCACTGGAGCGCTCCTGCAGCCTGGTGCGGATCGGTCACGACCGGAACATAGAGATGCGGCAGGCCATTGTAGCCCGTGAACTCGACGCGTTTCGGGTCGATCATAATCATGCGTACCTGCTGGGGCGTCGCCCTCATGAGCATCGAGACGATGATCGTGTTCAGAAGGACCGACTTGCCCGAGCCGGTCGTACCAGCAACAAGCAGGTGCGGAAGCTTTGCGATATCGACCGTGATCGGCTTTCCTTCCGTATCGCGGCCGAAGGCGACCTCGAGCGGGCTCTTGCTCTTTGCATACGGCAGGACATCGCCCAGGCACACGCTCTGCCTCTCATGGTTCGGAATCTCGATGCCGACAAGCGAGGTGCCGGGAATCGGCGCGAAGATGCGGACCGAGGTAGCGGCAAGCGAGAGCGCGATATCGTCTTCGAGGTTCGTGATGCGGCTCACACGCTCGCCCTCGCCCATGGAGATCTGGAACGTCGTGACGATAGGGCCAGAGACCCACCCCGTGACCTTGGCCGTGAGGCCGAACTCCTCAAGCGTGCTCTGGAGCTTCTCTGCCGTGGACCTGAGCTCTTCCTGCGAGCTCATGGACTGGGCAGAATCAGGATTCGATTCAAGAAGGGAAAGCGGCGGAAGCTCTCCGGGCTCGGCTGAGGAAGCTGCCGCAGTCTGGGCGGGAGCTGACGCATCCTTCTTCTGGATCTGCGTCTTCTTGCCCTCGGCACGCGCCGCTGCCTCCTTCAGGAAGTCAGGCACTGCCTCGTGCGCAGGTGCTGCTGCAGGTGCAGGGGCTGCCGCCTGCGCTGCAGGCTCATCCTCGTCGGGCGTCTCGTTTGCTGCATCGGAGGAATCCTCGATATCGGCAGCGGGCTGCACATGCTTGAGCGAAAGACGCGGATGGCGCCTCTTCTGTGCCTTCTCCGTCTTGCTGTCTGCATTCTCTTCTGCATCGACAGGCTTCTCGGTCTCCACCGAAGCCTTATTGCGGTTCCTCTTGAGCACGGTCGTCTTGCGGTCACCGATATAGGTCGTCTTGCCGTCACCCAAAGGATCGAAGAGCGTCGTCGGCGCGGTGCCATCAGGATCCTGTGCATCGGCAAAGAGCTCGTCGAGATCTGCAACAGATGCCGGAGCAGCCTCCGCCTTCTGGGCACGGGACATTTCGCGGCTCTGCTTCAGGGCGGACATCTTCTCCTGCATCTCGGACTTCAGCTTCGTGAGCGAAAGGCCGCAGACAAGGGCGCCCGTGACAATGAGTCCCACGAGCACGACATTGGAAACGATGTGTCCGACAAGGACGAGGAGCACCCAGGCAAGCGCTCCGCCGAGAAGGCCTCCTGCCCTCTCCATATAGGCAGGGTCGAGCACCTGCTGAGGTGCTGATTCAGGAACGCCGGCATTCACGGAGATCAGGGCGAGGACGGCAAGCACGATGAGGCCAAGGCCCACTGCCACGCGCTTCGAGCCCAGGATCGAGCGGTCCATGAAATGCGTCGCAGCAAAAAGCGCAATGGCGAGCGGACAGAGTATGGCGCCAACGCCGAAGAGCAGCGACAGCGCACGTCCGAGAAGCGTCGTCACGACGGCAGAGGTCGGCGTGACGAGCGCTACGATCATCGCGACGGCAAGCACGATCAGCAGCACGGCGAGGATGTCCTGCTTGACAGAGGGCTCTATCACAGGCGCTGCACTATGCTGCACCTGCGGCTTCTGGGCCCTGGCAATATTCTTCTGTGCTGCTGTCTTGCTCTTTGCTGCCAACCTACACCTCCAGCACGACCGGAATCACCATCGGCCGCGTGTGCGTCTTGTTCCAGAGATAGTTCGAAAGGCCGTTCCTTGCCGCCTTGCGCATGGCATCGACCGTTGCCGTATCGGCAATCTTCATGACTGCCGTGCGTACTGAATCGACCGCGCCATCGGAGAGCTCCACATCGTTTGCCGAAGAGAAGCCACGACTCGAAAGCTCGATATCGGCGACCTTGTGCGTGCGGCTCGAGATCGTGACGACGCAGGTGACGATGCCATCAGTTGCCAGGCGCTTGCGGTCGCGCAGCACGACAGGATCGGCATCGGACACAGAGCCGCCGTCGACGTAGACGACACCGGAATCGACCGAAGGGCCACGGCGGACCTTGTGGCGGCGCATCTCGAGCGTATCGCCGTTGTCGACGACGAAGATGTGGTCGTCGTCCATGCCCATGTCGCGGGCAAGCTGAGCGTGTGCCCTCAGGTGCACTGCCTCGCCGTGCACCGGCATGAAGTACTTCGGGTGCACCATAGCGAGCATGAGCTTGAGCTCCTCCTGGGAACCATGGCCGGAGACATGCACGAGCGTGTTGCTCTTGTCGTAGATGTAGCAGCCGAGCTTCGAGAGCGAGTTGATGACGCCCTGGACGCTCTTCTCGTTGCCAGGGACCGGCGTTGCAGAGATGATGACGGTATCGCCCTTGTGGATCGAGAGCGACTTGTGCTCGCCGTTTGCCATCCTCGAGAGTGCCGAGAGCGGCTCGCCCTGGGAGCCTGTGCACATGACGACGATTCTGTCGTCAGGGATGTTCTCGACGTCGTAGGCATCGATGATGTTCTCGTCTGCGATCCTGAGGTAGCCAAGCTCGCGTGCGATGGCCGTGTTCGTCACCATGGACCTGCCGGTCACGACGACCTTGCGGCCGACAGCCGTCGCAGCGTCGCAGATCTGCTGGAGACGGTGGATGTGGCTCGAGAACGAGGCGACAAAGACGCGGCCCGGCGCATTCTTGATGATGTGGCGAAGAGCGGGGCCGACGGCTGCCTCAGAGGGCGTGAAGCCGGGCTTTGTCGCATTCGTCGAATCGGAGAGCAGAAGGTCCACGCCCATGGAGGCGAAGCGGTTGATGGCGGCGTAGTCGGGACGCACGCCGTCGATCGGCGTCTGATCGAGCTTGAAGTCGCCCGTGTGCATGACGGTGCCGGCAGGCGTCTTGATGTAGACGCCGAGAGATGCCGGAATCGAGTGCGTCATCGAGAAGAAGCTCACCGTGAAGGCGCCGAGCTCGATCTTCGTGCCATCGGTCACCTCGCGGAAGTCCGGATTCTTGAGACGATGCTCCTCGAGCTTGCCCTCGATGAGCTTCAGGGTGAGCTTGCTCGAGAAGATGGGCACGCGGTGCGTGAGGTCCATGATGAGGTACGGAAGCGCGCCAGTGTGGTCCTCATGGCCGTGGGTCACGATGATGCCACGGAGCTTGTCCTCGTTCTCGAGGACATAGGTATAGTCGGGAAGCACGAGGTCGACGCCTGGCATATCGTCGTCCGGGAACATGATGCCGGCATCGACGAGGATCATATCGTCGCCGTATTCGAATGCCGTCATGTTCTTTCCGATGCCATCGAGGCCTCCGAGAGGAATGACTTTGAGAGGTATGGATTCAGTTCTTGCCATATATCTGCCTGCTCCTTCCATGTAGCGATGTGATGCAGATCATTTCATGCAGCCAGCTGCGTCGATTCTGCCAGGCTGCATTCCCATGCTGATAGCGTGCGGCCAAAGGGCCGGCACAAGGCTTTCTATGATAGTACCCGAGCAGGCAGTGCCAAACGACGCTACCAGCAAAGCGCCATGATTATTCTTGAGAACAAAGGCGGGAACCCTGAAGAGTTCCCGCCCCTGCATGATGAGACGCTATGATGCGCTGGAAGCAGCCTTATGCGTCATGGTGACGACGGGGCTGGCGTCCACGGGGAGCATCGCCCTCATTGGACTGTGCCCTGCGGCCGCCATTGTCGCCCGGACGCCGCGTGTGGCGCGTCCTGCGCTCGTCGCGCTCGCCGTTCTCGCGGCCCTTACCGGAGCCTTGAGGTGCCTCAGGCTTGTCGAGGCGATCGAGGCTGATCTTGCCCTTCTCGTCGACCTCGAGGACCTTGACCTTGACCTCGTCGCCGATGTTCAGGACATCCTCGACCTTGTCGACACGGCCCTTTGCGACACGGGAGATGTGGAGCAGACCGTCCTTGCCCGGAAGGAGCTCGACGAAGGCGCCGAACGGCTGGATGCCGACGACACGGCCGGTGTACTCCTCGCCGACCTCGGGGACCTTCACGATAGCCTTGATGCGCTCGGCTGCTGCATCTCCTGCACCATTGATGCCGGAGATGAAGACAGTGCCGTCCTCCTGGACATCGACGGTGGCTCCCGTCTCCTCCTGGATGCCACGGATGACCTTGCCGCCAGAGCCGATGACATCGCGGATCTTGTCGGTCGGAATGTGGAGGCTGATGATCTGCGGAGCCGTCGGCTTCGTGTGCTCGCGCGGTGCAGGGATGGCATCGAGCATCGCATCGAGGATGAACATGCGGCCCTCGTGTGCCTGCATGAGTGCAGCGCGCAGGATCTCAGGCGTGAGTCCCGTAGCCTTGTTGTCCATCTGCATGGCCGTGATGCCCTTGGTCGTGCCCGTGACCTTGAAGTCCATGTCACCGAGGAAGTCCTCGAGGCCCTGGATGTCGGTCAGGACGACGGTCTTGCCTTCCTCCTGGATGAGGCCCATGGCAACGCCGGAGACCGGACGCTTGATGGGGACACCGGCATCCATGAGGGCAAGGGTGGAACCGCACGTCGATGCCATCGACGAGGAGCCATTGGACTCCATGACCTCTGAGACGACGCGGATCGTGTACGGGAACTCCTCCTCGGAGGGGATCACCGGCAGAAGGGCGCGCTCGGCAAGGTTGCCGTGGCCGATCTCGCGGCGCTTCGGGCTGCCCATGCGGCCCGTCTCGCCCGTGCAGAACGGCGGGAAGTTGTAGTGGTGGATGTAGCGCTTGCCCTCGACCGGCTCGATCGTGTCAAGGCGCTGCCACTCGTTGAGCATGCCAAGCGTGCAGACCGAGAGAACCTGGGTCTGTCCACGCTGGAAGAGGCCGGAGCCATGGACGCGCGGCAGATAGTCCGGCTTCACCATGAGCGGCCTGACCTCGGTGGCCTTGCGGCCATCGACACGCTCGCCGGTCTCGACGACCATGCGGCGCATTGCATGCTTCTCGAGGCTCTTGAGCTCGACCGGAATGGCACGGCTCCAGGTCTCCTGCTCCTCGTCGGTGAACTCTGCCGTGATCTTGGCCTTGAGGTCCTCGACCTTGTCGATGCGGGAGAGCTTGTCCGGATCCTTGAGGGCTGCGCTCATCTCGTCGTAGTGCGCGAAGATGCGGTCGTGCACCTCAGGGATGGGCTCGTCGAGGATGTAGTCATGCTTCGGGAACGGGCCGTTGGCCTCCTGGACCTTCTGGAAGAAGATCTTCTCCTGCTCGCAGAAGGCAGCGATGGCCTCCTGGCCGAATGCCATGGCTGCGAGCATGTCGTCCTCGGAGATCTCCTGGGCGCCAGCCTCGAGCATGGAGATGAACGTGGCGGAACCGCCGAGCTCGAGGTCGAGGTCGCTCGTCTTGCGCTCCTCGTACGTCGGGTTCACGATCCACTCGCCCGTCTCGGTGTTGCGGCCGATCCTCACGCAGGCAAGCGGACCCTCAAACGGCACGCCGCCGACGGTGAGGGCAGCAGATGCTGCCATGACGCAGATGGTGTCGACCGGGTTGATCTGGTCTGCGACGAGCGTCGTCGCGACGATCTGGACCTCGTTCCTGAAGCCATCCGGGAAGGACGGGCGCAGAGGACGGTCGATCATGCGGGCTGTGAGGGTTGCCTTCTCGCTCGGACGCGCCTCGCGCTTGAGGTAGCCGCCCGGGATGCGGCCCACAGCGTACATCTTCTCAATGAAATCGACCGTCAGCGGGAAGAAGTCGTAGTCCTTGCGCTCCTTGGAGACGACCGCCGTCAGAAGGACGGTGGAATCCCCAGCCTTCACGAGGCAGGAACCGGTAGCCTGCTTCGCGAGCTCGCCTGTCTCGAGCGTGTAGCGCTTGCCGTACAGGTCGAATTCATGGGTTACTTTCATTTTTCCCCTTATCTCCGTCTGCCCCATTGCAGACGGGCCGTCTTGCATGCATCTCTGCATGCGGCATCCCCGCTTCTCGGGGATGCATATGAAAGAAGAGGACGCCTCGATGGCGCCCTCTTCCAATGACCCACTTACTGGATGTTGTCGCGGATGCCCAGGCTCTTGATGAGGCTACGGTACTCTTCGATGTCCTGTGCCTTGATGTAGCCAAGCAGGCGACGACGCTTGCCGACGAGCATCAGCAGGCCGCGGCGGGTGTGGAAGTCCTTCTGATGGGACTTCATGTGCTCGGTCAGGCCCTTGATACGCTCGGTGAGGAGAGCGACCTGGACGGCGGCGGAGCCGGAGTCCTTCTCGTTCTTGCCGTACTGAGCCATGAGCTCGGCCTTGCGCTCCTTGGTAACTGCCATGTGTGGAACCACCTTTCATGAGATTCGCCCTGAACTGGGTTCGCCGTCTGGCATGAACGTGCGACCAGGTACAGGGTACGTACAACGAGAAGTACTTTACCACAGGGAAAGGCAGGAGCGTCCAAGAACCTCGAGCCGCATGCGAACTCACAGGCTCCGCACAAGCAGACGCCGCACGTCCTAGAGCCCGCGCCAGAACTCCCATGCCTTGAGGCGGCAGTCGAGATGGGTCTGCCCCCATTCATGGGCAAGCATCAGAAGAAGGCGGGCGGTCGCTGCATCGATTGGAGCGTCCTTCAGCTCCTTGAAGGTCGCCGCCAGAAGCGCCCGCATCCAGGCGAAATCGTTCTCTGTGAGCTCATGCGCCCCAGCAACCTCGCGGGCACAGGATGCACAGAGCGCACCTCCTGCAGCCGCAGAGAAGAGCGTCGGATGCGGGTCTCCGCAGGCGATGCAGGACTCAAGCTCCGGCTTCCACCCTTCATGTGCAAGCACCTTGAAGGCATAGGCAGAGACCAGCACTATCTGGTGCGGTTCATCCGCTCCTTCGAGCGAGGAAAGCAGGGCCGACAGGATCTTGAAGAGGAAGGGGTCCGGCATGTCCTCGTAGGAGCTCTTCTCGGCAAGCTCCGCTGCAGCCGATGCGGCGCTCAGGCTGTCGAGATCTTCCCTGAGCGGTGCATGGGCACTGACCAGCGAGGCTTCCGAGACGATTGGAAGAGGTCCTCTTCCGGCAGAGAGCAGAAGGTCCGACTCGCAGAGGATGTCGCAGCGCGATGCAAAGCGGCCGCCGGGCTTTCTGGCACCCTTCGCGACCGCCCGCCTCTTCTGGCCATCCTCCCCGATCATCGTGAGGATGAGGTCCTGCTCCTTGAGCTTTACCGTATCGAGCACGATTGCCTTCGTGTGGAGCGTGCGGCGCACTGCTACTCGTCCGCCTCGAGTCCGAGCTCGCGGATCTCGTTCGCATCGCGGCGCCACTCGGGCTGGACGCGGACCTTGAGATCGAGATAGGCCTTAGCGCCGAAGAGGCGCTCGATGTCCTTGCGGGCTGCCGTGCCGATCTTCTTGATCATGGAGCCGCGGCGCCCGATAAGGATGGCCTTCTGTCCCTCGCGTTCGACGAGGATCGTCGCCGTGACGGAGAGCTGGTCGCGCTTCGGCCATGAGATGTCTTCGACCTTCACAGCCACCGAGTGCGGCACCTCCTGGCGGCAGTTCAGGAGCACCTTCTCGCGGATGAACTCGCCGACGAGGTCTTCGTCCGTCATGTCCGTATCCATGCCTTCGGGGAACCAGCGCGGACCATATGGCAGGTGTGCGCTCACTATATCGATGAAGGAATCGACATTGAAGCCTTCGCGGGCAGATACGACAAGCTCGTCATCGAAGGGGGCAAGGGCAAGGGCCGCTTCGAGCTGCTGCTGCACGGTCTCGGGCTCTGCCTTGTCTGCCTTTGTTATCACGAGCAGCTTGAAGGGAGCCTTCGAGGCCGCGACATGCTTTGCGACCCACTCGTCTCCCCTGCCGACCGGACGCGTCGCATCGATCAGGAAGGCCACGACATCCACATCGGCAAGCTCTGCCAGGGCGACCTTGTTGAGCTCCTTGCCGAGGGCATCCTTCGGCTTGTGGAGGCCCGGGGTATCGACGACGACGAGCTGGCAGCCGGGGCGGTCGATGACAGCACGCATGCGCTTCCTCGTCGTCTGGGCGACAGGAGAGGTGATAGCGATCTTCTCGCCCATGCAGGCATTGAGAAGCGTCGACTTGCCGACAGACGGCCTGCCGACTAGGGCGGCAAAGCCGCTCCTGAAGTCAGAATCCTCCTCGCCTTTCGCCGGAGCTGCTGCGGCCCCGAACTTCTCCATCATTGCACGCTCTTCCTCATCGAGGTCGAGCCCGTCTTCATCCATCTCGTTCATGGGCACCTTCTTCTAGGTCAGGAGGGCATTCAGGAATACAATCGCGCCGACTACAGCGACGATCACGGAGAGCACATAGACCGCTGCGGCCGCGATATCCTTCGCGTGTCCTGCAAGCGGATGGTATTCAGGAGAGACCAGGTCGACAACTGTCTCGATAGCGGTGTTCATGAGCTCGGCAGAGATCACGCAGGCACAGCACAGAAGCACGATGGCCCAGGAAAGAGGATCGAGGCCCACGATGAAGCCGCAGACGATGACAAGAGCGCCTGCCGCAAGCATGACCTTGATGTTGCGCTCGGTCCTGAGCGTGAAGCGAAATCCCTGCATGGCGAAGAGGAAGCTCCGGCGGAAGGTCGGATGGTTTCCCTTCTGTCCGGGAATCATGCATCCTCCCGGTGCCTTGTAAGTATCACATGGCCCAGGTTCTCGTCGGTCGCGACCTTCTGGAGAAGCTCGTCCTCACGGGCCTCCATGACCTCAGCCTCGTCGTCTGCGATGTGGTCATAGCCCAGAAGATGGAGCATGCCATGCACGAAGAGGAGCCGTGTCTCATCGGCTGCAGTCGTGCCGAGCTCTTCTGCCTGGCGTTCGATATAGGCAGGGGCAAGCACGATGTCGCCGAGCTCGCAGGGCTCCCCGTCAGCCAGATCGGGGTCGTCTGGACGCTCGCATTCGAGCGAGAGCACGTCGGTCGCACGGTCCTTGCCGCGCCACTCGAGGTTGAGCTCATGCATCCTGTCATCGTCGACCACAGAGACCGACACGAGGCAGGGACGCGTCACCCCTTCCTCATCGAGCACGAGCGCAGCAATCCGCTCCATCTCGTCTTCCGCGATGGCAGGGGTCGTGCCTTCCTCCACATCGATGTCAACCTCATGCTCCATGGGGACCATCCTTCCTGGCTGCCTTGTCATAGGCTTCGATGATGCGTGCAACGAGCGAGTGCCTGACCACATCGGCACGGCCAAGATCGCAGAAGGCGATGCCCGGTATGCCGGAAAGTATCTGGCGGGCCGATTCCATGCCGCTTGGACCCTTGAGGTCGCGCTGGGTGCTGTCGCCGGTGACGACGAAGCGTGAATGGAATCCGAGACGGGTCAGGAACATCTTCATCTGGACCGGCGTCGTGTTCTGCGCCTCGTCCAATATCACATAGGCATTCGAGAACGTGCGCCCGCGCATGAAGGCGAGCGGTGCCACCTCGATCGTCCCCTGCTCGACAAGCGAGAGCGTCGTCTCCTGGCCAATGAGGTCGAAGAGTGCATCGTAGAGGGGCCGCACATAGGGATCGATCTTCTCTTCGAGCGTGCCGGGAAGATAGCCCAGAGACTCCCCTGCCTCGACGACCGGACGGGTGAGCACGATGCGCTCCACCTCATGTCGTCTGAGTGCAGCCACTGCCAGCGCTACCGCGAGATAGGTCTTGCCCGTGCCAGCAGGCCCCGCTGCAAACGTGATCTCATGCGTGCGCGCTGCCTCGACATAGCGCTTCTGGCCCTCGGTCTTCGGCTTGACGGCGATGCCTTTCCAGCTCAAGAGGATGGCATCGCGCTCGCGCAGGAGCGGCGCGCCCTTCTCTGCCACCGCCGCAAGCGCCAGGTCCACATCGGTCTCGTTCGGAACCTCTCCCGCCTCGGCAAGCTGGATGAGCTGTGTGAAGACAGCCGTGAGGTCGTGGATCTCCTCAGGGTCGCCTTCGATGGAGACGACATTGCCGCGCACCGTGATGATTGCATCAGTGGCAGCTTCGATACGCCTGAGCAGGCTGTCGGCAGGCCCCATGAGAAGCGCTGCATCGACAGAATCAGGTATGGTCAGACGGACGTGTGTGGGCTCCATGCTCCTCCTTGCTGGTTCATCTCAAAGGATAGCGCGACTCTCGCCGAGAGCAAAGGGCGCGATATTCCTAGAGATGTTCGGCAACGACATGTCCCCGCTCATCGGAAGAGGCAATCCTCATGCGCTCGAGCGTATCCACAGGAAGCGCGGGGTCGACCTCTGCCTCGAAGAGGCCGCCTGTGACGCCTCTGCCCTTTGCCTGGACAAGCACGAGCTCTTCCTCGCCGACAAGGCGCTTCGCCTCGGCTGCGCGCATCTGGGCCGCCAGGTCATGCATGCGCTTTGCACGCTCTGCCATGATGTGGGGATCGACCTGGTCGGGCGCCTCTGCGGCGGGCGTGCCGGGACGCTTCGAATAGCGGAAGATGTGCATCTTGGCGAACTGCATGCGCCGGCAGAATTCGAGCGACTCCTCGAACTCTTCATCCGTCTCGCCCGGGAAGCCGACAATGAGGTCGCAGCCCAGCGCCAGATGGGGAATCTTTGCCTTCGCAGCTCTGACAGCATTCTCATAGAGTGCCGTATCGTACTTCCTGCCCATCCGGGAAAGCACGGAGTCAGATCCTGACTGGAGGCAGATATGAAGGAAGGGGGCAATCCGGTCAGGATGCGCAGCCATCACATCGATGAGACGCTCGTCCACATCAGGAGGCTCGATCGAGGAGAGACGGATCCTGCCAACCGCGGTCTTCTCGAGGATTGCTTCCAGAAGCTCCGGCAGGCGGAGCTCTGTCCCCTCTTCCACGACATGGTACTGGCCCAGGTTGATGCCCGTGAGCACGACTTCCTTGGCGCCCATGGCAAGGGTCTTCTCGACCTCTGCGATGACCTGGCCAAGCGGCACGGAACGTCCGGTGCCACGCGCCTTCCAGACGATGCAGAACGTGCAGCGGTTGTCGCAGCCATCCTGCACCTTGATGCCAGGACGGGTCCTTCCGGTAGGCGTCGGGGCAGCACCCGTGCAGGGCAGCGCATCGGTTGCCGTCTCCGGAAGCTTTGCAAGCACATGAGACGGCACCTCGGCCTTGAGCGGCACGACCTCGAGCGTATCGCCGAGCTCTGAGAGCTCGTCAGCAAAGAGGCTTGCCGCGCAGCCTGTCGCCACGACATAGGGCTTGTTCGGCAGGTTCATGGTATGGCGGAGGGTATGGCGGGTCTTCGCCTCGGCCTCGCCTGTGACGGCACAGGTGTTCACGACGACCGCATCGGCCTCTTCAGGCGTGCCTATCTGGCAGCCCGCCTCCTCGAGCGCAAGCGCGATCGTATCCGTCTCGACCCTGTTCACGCGGCAGCCCAGATTGATGAAGGCTACCACCGGTGCTGTCTCGCTCATCTACCGCCTTCCGAACGGATGCTTGCGGTGGCCTTCCTTTGCCTTGTGGCTCTCATGCGCCCGCTCCTTGGCATCCGCCTTCGCGCTCTTCGCCTGCCTCCGCTCGAGGATGCTCCTGAGTGCCTCTTCATCCTCTTCGGTGAGGTCGTCAGGCACGGTCACACGCACGACGACGACAAGCGAGCCTCTTGCCTGGCTTCCCTGGCGCGGCATGCCGTAGCGCGGGATGCGGATCTGCTGGCCATACTGGCAGCCAGAAGGAACATCGACTTCGACCTTCTCGTCTGGAAGGATGCCGCCGATCTCCATCGTGCAGCCAAGCATTGCAGAGATTGCGTCGACATCCTCGGTGCAGTAGAGGTCGTCACCCTGGCGCTGGAAGCGCTCATTGTCCTCGATATCGATGCTCACGACGAGGTTGCCGCCTGGAGCGCCGCGGAGTCCTGCCTCGCCCTTGTCCTTGATCGTCACGGTCTGGCCCGCATGGATGCCTGCCGGAATCTCGATCTTCACGCTTTCATGCGAAGGCGTCCTGCCCTGCCCCGAGCAGGTCTCGCAGGGGTGGTCGATGACCTGGCCCGTGCCGCCGCACTCAGGGCAGACCGTCGTCGATTGCATCTGTCCCAGAATCGTGCGCTGCACGGTCGTGACGTGTCCGGTGCCATGGCACTTCGGGCAGGTCGTGGTCTTGCCGCCTTTGGCAGCGCCGGTGCCGTTGCAGTCGTCGCAGGGTGCGAGCCTCTCGTAGGAGATGGTCTTCGTGCAGCCCTTGGCAGCCTCTTCGAGCGTGATATGGAGCGTGATGCCCATATCGCGGCCGCGCGAGCGCTGCTCGCGGCGGGCCTGGCCGCCGAAGAACGAGCTGAAGATATCGTCCATGCCGAAGCCATTGAAGATGTCCGACATGTCCACGTAGTCGGATCCGAAGCCGGAAGGCCCGTCAGGTGTGCCATAGCGGTCATAGTTCGCACGCTTCGTCTCGTCAGACAGGATGGTGTAGGCCTCGTTGACTTCCTTGAAGCGTGCTTCGGCATCCGGTGCCTTGTTCACGTCTGGATGCAGCTCGCGCGCCTTCTTCAGGAATGCACGCTTGATGGTACGGGCGTCAGCATCATGCTCGACCCCGAGAATCTCGTAGTAATCCTTGTTCGAACTCACACTCACCATACTCCCACAGCACAAAGCGAGGGGCGCGCTTGCGCCCCTCTGTAACTACCATGCAAGGTGTACCCACCAAAGCCGTGCGTCTTGCACGCGATAGGATACCTATCATTCGCTTCTATCAGTAGTGCGGCACCATGCGCGATCCATAGCCCGAAGCGCCGAGGCTTGCCGTGCACGAGACCATGGCCGTGATGAAGATGGCAATGAAGAGGCCCTGCACCGCCCCGTTCATCATCGCAGATCCCGCATTCTTCCACCACGTCTTGCCGTGGCCCGTGACGCCGCCCGAGGCAGCAAAGATGAAGCCGATGAGAGCAAGCACGACAATGAATATCCAGAGGCCGGAAAGCACGTCCATGAGGGCGCCGAAGACAAGGAACGGGATATCGAAGCCGAGCACCTGGAAGCCCATGGCCTGACGCGGCGTCAGGCGCTCTGCTGGCACGCCGACGCGGCAGACGAAGTCTCCTGATGTCTCGCCATTCGTGCCGGCGTTGCCCATGCCCTTGATACGGACCTCGTCCCCGTCATGCGATCCTGCCGGGATATCGACGACGAGCTCGGATGCCGTGAGGACGCGGCCCGAGCCTCCGCAGTCCGGGCAGGGGTCGACCACGACCTTGCCTGTGCCTTCGCACTCGGGGCAGACCATGTCCATCACGCCGAAGCCGAAGAGGCTCCCCAGATCGAGGTCGATGTGTCCTGTGCCGTGGCAGGTCGGGCAAGTCTCTGGATGCTCTGCAGCAATGGAGCCGGTGCCGTGGCAGTGCGTGCAGCTCGTGTAGTGCTGGTAAGTCACGCCACGCTTGACGCCGTGCTTTGCCTGCTCGGGGTCGAGCTCGATATGGTAGACGAAATCGGCACCTGCCTGCGGGTTGAATGCACGCGACCTCTTGCTCTGCGTGCGCCTGCCCGAATAGCCATAGTTCATGCCGCCAAAAGGCCAGCCGCCCCAGCCGGCGAAGGGGTCGGTGCCATAGGGGCTGGCATATCCCTGTGTGCCAGGGGCCGCTCCCTGCGAGAACATGGAGCCGGAGCGCATCGCGTCATAGCGCTTGCGCTTCTCCGGATCGGAGAGCACGGCGTAGGCTTCGGAGACTTCCTTGAAGCGCTCCTCTGCGTCAGGTGCCTTGTTCACATCGGGGTGGAGCTTGCGCGCCTTCTGCTGGAACGCCTTCCTGATCTCATCAGTCGATGCATCCTTCGAGACCCCGAGGATTGCGTAGTAGTCCTTTTCGTTCATGGATGCCATGGCTAGGCTCCTTGCTCAGTAATTCTCTCATCGATACGCACATGGCCTGATTGTATCCACGAAGGAGGCCAGAAAGACACGGAACGGCAAAGCTTTGCAGCTTCAGGACCTATAAAACAGCTTCTCTACACCGCAAGCGTGCGTGTCGGAGCCTCTCCCGCAAGATCCCAGAAGAGCTCGAAGAGCTCGTTTCCAAGAAGCCAGCCCCGTTCTGTGACCGCCAGGCCCTCTCCCAGAAGCCCTTCTTCCTGGGCCGTCTGGATAGCACGATCGAGCGTTCCTCCAAGCTCTGCACGTGCAGCAGCAAGGAGGCTTGCGTCAATCGGCTCGGACATGCGCGCCGCCAGCATGAGGTCCTCGGCGAGCGCCTGGCGCCGGTCGAGAAGCTCGATCGAGAAGTGGAGGCGCTGCAAATGCCCTTCTGCATAGTCCGTCCTGGTGGAGGTATTCCTGAGCCGCACGCGATAGATATCATCTGCGATATAGGGAAGCTGCGGCAGGCACGTGCGCAGCCGCCTATAGGCTGCTCGCGAAAGCATTCCAGAAGCGCCGGTGCCAATGCCGAGATAGTTCCTGCCGGTCCAGTAGGCCTTGTTGTGGCGACACTCATGGCCCGCCTTCGCATAGCTGGCGACTTCGTAGCGGTGGAATCCGTGCGTGCAGAGGGTCTTCTCTGCACACTCCATGCGCCTAGCCTGGATGTCGGGATCGTTCCAGGAAGGGAGCTCCTCGCCGCCATAGCGCCGCCCGAAGGCCGTTCCCTCCTCGATCATCAGAGGATAGACGCTCACGTGGGAGACACCCTGTGCAAGCACATCGCAGACGCTCCTCTGGAAGATCTCGTCGGTCTCCCCAGGAAGTGCGCACATGAGGTCGGCTGAGACTGAAAGTCCCGCCGATACGGCTGAGGAAAGCGCCTGGAGCGCCTCTTCAGCGCTATGGATTCTCCCGAGTGCCGCCAGCACTCCGTCGTCTGTTGACTGGACGCCGAGCGAGATGCGCGTAAGCCCTGCTTCCTTGAGGGATGAGACGAAATCCGCTGTGAGGGAATCGGGGTTGGCCTCTGATGTGAGCTCCAAGACGCCGAAAGATGAGAGCCGCTCCACGATGGGCAGAAGGCGTGCACCGAGATAGCTCGGCGTCCCGCCGCCGATGTAGGCTGTCTCGGTCCCCTCGAGAAGTCCTGTCTCTTCGAGACAGGAGAGCTCATGCAGGACAGAAGCGGCATAGGCATTCATGAGAGGATCCTCTGCACGCGTCGCCCAGGAGGCAAAGTCGCAGTAGGCGCACTTCCTCGCACAGAACGGGATATGCACATAGAGGGCAGACGCCGCATCTGCCTCTGTGTGCTCTTCCCAGACACTGCTCTCACGCACGGTCTTGGCCTGCTTCTGGGATCGTGGCACCTGCCGCCTCGATGAGCTCGAGGTATTCCTCTGCGCTCTGGCAGTGCATGGCACGCTCGCGCCATGCAGCTGCATTCGGAAGCCCCTTGAGATACCAGCCGGCAAGGCTCCTTGCCCGCGCAAGATGCGCATCCGTTGCCTCCAGGAGGCGCACATGGAGCGAGAATGCGGCAAGACGCTCCTCAAGGCTGTGCGTCGGTGCAGCATCCTCTTCAGCATCGCGGAAGATCCAGGGGTTGCCGTAGGATCCGCGTGCAACCATCACCGCAGCGCAGCCACAATCCGAAAGCATCCTGCGTGCCGCTTGTGCTGCAAGCACATCGCCTGAGCCGATGACCGGAACCGAGACAGCAGCTGCCACATCGGCAACGGTCTCCCAGGAAGCCTTGCCGCGGTAGAGCTGCTTGGCATACCTGCCATGAACCGCAATCGCAGAGGCCCCCGCCTCCTCCATGGCCCGTGCAAACGGCACGGCAAGCTCCTCGCCCATATCGAATCCGCGGCGGATCTTGGCAGTGACGGGCACTTCCGTGTGCTCGCACACTGCACGGACGATCTTGGCCGCCGTTTCAGGGTCGCGCATGAGGGCAGAGCCTTCGCCCTTGCGCGTTACCTTCGGCACCGGGCAGGCCATGTTGATATCGATGAGGGCAAGCTTTGATCCGAGCCGCTCGCTTACAGCCTCTGCCGCCTCTGCGAACTGGTCTGGCTTCGAGCCGAAGAGCTGCACCGCGATATCGGGCTCTGCCTCTTCGGGCACGACAAGCTCCCACGTCTTCTCTCCGCCGTAGTGGATGCCTGCGACAGAGACCATCTCGGTATAGGCAAGGCCGGCACCGCCTGCGCGTGCCATGAGCCTCCAGGCCGCATCCGTGACCCCTGCCATGGGAGCCATGAGGAAGGGATGGGACGTGAGGCGCTCGCGCAGGCTCTCCCCTTCTGCAAAAGGCTCGATATGGGAGGAGAGGCCGGCAGATGCTGCCCTATCTTCCAGAAGCTCTTGCGGTCTCATGCTCATTCGTCGTCCACCTTGAGGACGGCGAGGAAGGCTTCCTGCGGCACTTCGACCGTGCCGATGGCCTTCATGCGCTTCTTGCCTTCCTTCTGCTTCTCGAGGAGCTTCCTCTTGCGCGTGATGTCGCCGCCGTAGCACTTGGCAAGGACGTCCTTGCGGACTGCCTTCACGGTCGAGCGGCTGATGATCTTGTTGCCGATGGCGCCCTGGATAGGCACCTCGAACTGCTGGCGCGGGATGATCTCCTTGAGCTTGTCGCAGAGCCCTCGTGCAAGGTCGTAGGCCTTGTCCCTGTGGACGATAAAGGAAAGGGCGTCGACCTCCTCCCCTGCAAGCAGGATATCGAGCTTCACGAGGTCGGAAGTGCGGTAGTCGCCGATCTCATAGTCGAGCGAGGCATAGCCCTTCGTCCTGCTCTTGAGCTGGTCGAAGAAGTCGAGGATGAGCTCTGCCAAAGGAATATCGAAGTGGAGCTCGACCGACTTCTCGGAGAGATAGACCATGTCCTGCGTCGTGCCTCTATGGTCGACGACAAGCTGCATGACAGGACCCATGTACTCGGGCGGGACGATGACCTTGGCCTTGAGGTAGGGCTCCTCGATGTGGTCGATACGGGTCGGTTCGGGCAGGTCCTGCGGGCTCGTGATCTTCTCCATCGTGCCGTCCGTCTTGAAGACGTGGTATTCGACAGAGGGGCTTGTCGCTATGAGCGAAAGGCCGAACTCGCGCTCGAGGCGCTCCTTCACGACCTCCATATGGAGCAGGCCCAAAAAGCCGACACGGAAGCCGAAGCCCAATGCGACGGAGTTTTCCGGCGACCAGGTCAGGGAGGGGTCGTTCACCTTCAGCTTCTCGAGGGCATCGCGCAGGTTCTCGTAGTCCTTCGTGTCGATCGGGAAGAGGCCCGTGAAGACCATGGGCTTTGCCTCGTGGTAGCCAGGGCAGGCCTCGGCGCAGGGATTGTCTGCATCGGTGATCGTATCGCCCGTGCGCACCATCTCGGGGTCCTTGAGACCCGTCACGACGTAGCCCACCTCGCCGACAGAGAGCTCATCGAGCGGCGTCTCGAGCGGACGCTTGCAGCCGACACCGTCTGCCAGGAACTCGTCTCCGATCGCCATCATCTTGAGATGGTCGCCCTTGCGGATGTGCCCATCGAAGACGCGCACCGTCGCGACGACCCCACGGTACTCGTCGAAGTAGGAGTCGAGGATGAGAGCCTTCAAGGGCGCATTCTCATCTCCCTTCGGAGGAGAGATCAGGTAGACGATCGCCTCGAGCAGGTCATGGATGCCCTCTCCTGTCTTGCCGGACACGAGCACGGCATCCTCTGCAGGAATCGCAAGGTCGTCCTCGATCTCCTGCTTGACTTCCTCAGGGTGCGCCGACGGAAGGTCGATCTTGTTGATGCACGGCACGATATCGAGCCCGGCATTCATGGCAAGCGTCGCATTCGAGACGGTCTGCGCCTCTACGCCCTGCGTCGCATCGACGACGAGCACGGCTCCCTCGCAGGCAGCAAGCGAGCGCGAGACCTCATAGGTGAAGTCCACGTGTCCCGGCGTATCGATCAGGTTGAAGAGATACGTCTCACCGTCATCTGCGTCATACATGACGCGCACGGCGTTCGACTTGATCGTGATGCCGCGCTCCTGCTCGATGTCCATGGAGTCAAGCATCTGCGAGGTGAGATCGCGCTCTTCGACCGTATGGGTCAGCTCGAGGATGCGGTCCGATATCGTCGACTTGCCGTGGTCGATGTGCGCGACGATGGAGAAATTGCGGATATGGGAGGTATCTATGCTCATACGTCCTTCATGCCCTGCCTGGGCCCAGCATGGCTGCAGCATCATCTGCTGCGATTATCTGGGCAGCTATGGATATTTCCAGATGTCAGGGCACATTCTAGCAAAGTGCACGTGATAGCTCGCTCGAGAGTCTGCTATACTCTCGTGGTTGACCTCGCCGTGTCCGGGTGCGGAACCCCACTTCCGACCCAAAGAGAGGCCTCATCTCAAAGCACTGAAAGGAACCGCACCGTGGCAAACATCAAGTCGCAGAAGAAGCGCATCAAGCAGGCAGAGAAGGCCCGCGTCCGCAACCAGGCAGTCCGCTCCGAGCTCAAGACCTACGTCAAGAAGGTCCGCGAGGCTGTGGCAGCAGGCGACGCCGAGGCTGCACAGACCGCTGCCTACGCAGCGAACCGCAAGCTCGACAAGGCTGCATCCAAGGGTGTCATTCACAAGAACCAGGCTGCCCAGCGCAAGTCGGGCGTCCAGAAGCTCGTGAATACCCTCCAGAAGTAGGCTTCTTCATTCCAGGCAATGCAAAGGCCCCGGTGCGTGCTGGCACCGGGGCCTTTCTTTTGGACACTAGCCCTGGGCGATGCCGAGGACAAGGCGCACCATTGCATCCCTGGGATCGGCTCCGCTCTTGAGGCCGGAATCTGCCTTGGCACAGGACTTCAAGGCAGAGACGAGCTCTTCGATCGTGAACCTCCTCGCCCAGCCCCTGAGATTCTTCACCTGCCAGTCCTGCTTTCCGAGCTCTGCGGCAAGGCTTGCCCCGCTTCCCCGCTCATCGAGGCACTTCGCACAGATGAGCTCGCGTATCCTGCCCTCGAGATAGCTCAGAGATCCGATATAGCTTCCTTGGTCCATGCCGGAAAGCAGCTCAAGCGCGCGCTTCGCGTTGCGGGCCGATACCGCATCGGCAAGCTCCCAGGGCTTGATGCCCTCCGTGCGCACGATATGCGCTTCGACGTCCCGAAGCGTCACATGCCCTGGCTCGGATGCCAGATTGCCGAGCTGGGAGATCTCGTTTCTGAGCAGCATGAGCGAGGTGCCGGAGCGCTTCACGAGCTCCTCTGCTGCATCGCGGTCGAGCGTGATGCCTAGCTGGGGTGCCACCTTCTGAACAAGCTCTCCTGCAAGCTGCCAGGGCTTCGGCGGCGTGCAGTCGATGACAGAATGCGCACCTGCTGCCTTCACGGCCTTGCAGAGCGCAGAACGCGTGAAGCCCGATCCCTTGGGAAGGGCACCCACAACGAGCATGAGCACGGTCGTCGGGTTCGGATTCTTGAGATAGGAGACAAGCATCTCCTGAACGGGCTTGGCGAGCCTGTCTGCCTCCGAGACGATCACAAGACGGAAGGCATCGCCTGCAGGCATCGCATCGAGGCTTGCCTTGAGCGTATCGGGCTCAGCCACAGATCCGGCTGCAAGCTCGTCGAGATTGAAGGCAGCAAGGCCTGGATCGAGCTTTGCCTTCATGCGCCGTATTGCCTCTTCGCGCTTGATCTCGTTCGTGCCGATGACAAGATAGACCGGCAGGAGCGTACTCGCCTTTCCCATGGCTCCCCTTTCTGCTCTTCTCCATTCTGACGGAATCAGCGCTCCGTGTACACCACATAGCCTTCCTCACGGGGACGTATCTCGACCGTGCCGACATCCTTCGTGCAGAGGAAGCGTGTGCCTGTCCCTTCGAGCGTCTCGATGCACTGCTCCGTCGGGTGGCCATATTTGTTGCTCTCGCCGGCAGAGGCCACGGCCAGCTCGGGCGCAAGCTCCCGTGCCTCGCCTGCATCGATCGAAATCTCCGATCCATGGTGCCCTACCTTCAGGACATCGATGTCGCCGACCTCATCTGCAAACTGCCTGAGCTCGTCTTCCTCTCCATCGCCCGTCAGAAGTGCTCTGAAGGTGCCGCCTCCTTCTGGATGCTCGAGCACGAGCTCGAGGGAGTCGCCGTTCTCCTCCCCTGTGACATCCGTCTTTGGCCAGACCATACACATCGTGAAGCCGCCAGCATGGAGCACAGAGCCTGCAGAGATCTCCTCTGCATCCTTTCCGGTCAGCTCCTCGATCTCTCCTCTGAGCGTCTCGCTCATGGAGCCCTTGACGCCCTCGGCGACATAGACCGTGCCGACCGGAGCGACGCTTCCCAGATCCTTCACCCCGCCTGTGTGGTCGTCATGCAGGTGTGTGAGCACCACCGCATCGATATGGAGCACATGCGACTTCTCGAGCGCCTCTGCGACCGCGCCTTCAGGTCCCGTGTCAATGAGAACCGCCGCGGCTCCTTCCTGCACGAGAATCGCATCTCCCTGGCCGACATCAAGGATGGAAAGCCGTGCCGGCGCGAAGAAGCGCCAGGAGACGATGAGGCAGGCAAGCCCGAAGGCGCAGGCGATAGCGGAACGCCGGAGCCAGGCCGAAGAGAGCTCGGGCCAGGCAGCAAGCCAGAGCGCAAGAAATGCCAGGACGACAATCTCTGGCACTGCTGTCGTAGCTGCAACCGAGATGCTTGCATAGGGCAGATGGGCAAGGAACCTGACGGCAGCAAGCGAGAATCCGGCAAAGAGATCCGCTCCTGCCATAAGCAGATGCGAGAGCCATGGGAGCGGGAGCATTGCAAAGGCGAGAAGCGCCAGTGCGATCATGCAGGAGAACGGAAGCGCAAGGACAAGATTTGCGAGAGGCGCCACGAGCGAGAATGTCCCGAAGACTTCTGAGGTGAGTGCCGCTGTGACAAGCTGGGCGGCAAGCGTCGCTGCAAGAAGCGCAAGCACATTCTGGCGCAGCTTTCCCAAGGCGCGCATGAGGCGTTTCGGCACACGATGGAGCCAGGGAAGCTCAGGCACGAGGAGCGTGAGCGCGTAGGCCAGATAGGATGCAAAGAGGCAGAGCCCGCAGACCGCGTAGACGCTCAGGAGAAAGCCGATATCGGCAGCGGATGCAGGAGATGCCCAGACGAGGATGAGGCCCACGAGAGAGACCGCTGAGAGCGCATGGCTCCTTCTGCCGGCAAGCACCGCTCCTGATGCAGCGCAGGCCATGAGCCAGGCACGCATCGCAGAGACCGGCAAGCCGCAGAGAACGACAAAGATGCCGGTGAGGGCGATGGAGAGCGCGATGCGCCACTTCGGCGAGAGCCGGAGCCACCCGAGGACGACCGCCAGGGCAGAGGCTATGACAGCAAGATGTCCACCCGAGACAGCGACAAGATGCGAGACGCCGCAGACAGAAAAGAGATCGGAGAGCCCCTCTTCCTGGAGCGGCGCCTTGAAGCCCAGGACCGACCCCACTTCGAGCGCCCGCTCCGGCGTATCCGATCCAAGAAACGCGTCTTTGCCTGCGGTACGAATATGCTCTACCAGTGCGCGCAGTCCTTGAGGCTCATCCCTGCCGGTGATGCGGACCATCTTGACCGTGCAGCAGATGCCCTGTGCAAACGAGCTTCTCCCATAGTCATCGTCCGCAAGCGGCTTCATGCGCCCGATGCAGCGCACACGCTCCCCCGCTGTGAGCTCCCGCGAGCCAACAAGCCAGACATCGCCGACAGTGTGCCCATCCTCCTCGGCCGCAGCGCGGCAGCGCCAGCCGCTCGTCCCTTTCGAGCTGTCTCCCTCGACGACGAAGACAAGCTTCGAGGCGCTTGTTGCCTGAAGTGCCTCTGCCGCATCCTCCGTCCTGGCACAGAAGGCAGCAGAGGAGATGAGCGCCACGAGCGTGCAGGCAAGAACTGCTGCCGCAAGCATCTTCTGCCTGCGCAGGAACAGGAGCGCACCTACGACGAGCGATACGGCTACAGCTGCCTCCACCTCTGCACCTATGCCGTCCCACGGCAGGCACAAGAGCGCGAGCCTCGAGGCATAGATGGCAGAGAGCAGCGCCAGGAGCGTTTCAGGCAGAAATGGCCGCTCAGGCGGCTTCTGCTCCCTATACACAGATATTCGCCTCGAGCTTCGCGTACTTCTTCTCGCCTATGCCGGAGACACGCATGAGGTCCTCCTTCGAGCTGAAGGCGCCATGCTCTTCCCTGTCCTGCACGATTGCCTTGGCAGTCGATTCGCCGACGCCAGGAAGCGTCTCGAGCTCCTCGGCTGTGGCGGTATTGATGTTCACGAGGCCCGAAGATGCAGAAGCGGAGGAAGAGGACGCCAAGGTGCTGGATGTGCCCGAAGAGCTGTCAGCAGAAGTGGAGCCTGAGGCAGTGCCAGCCGCTGAGCCAGCAGAGGAGGATGCCTCTCCTTCCTTCGGCACATGGATCTTCATGCCATCCGTGACAGCCTGCGCGAGATTGACGCTTGTGGTGTCTGCATCGTCCAGAAGCCCGCCTGCTGCCTCGACCGCATCCTTCACGCGCTCGGTCGTGCCGGCAATGTCGTAGACGCCAGGATGTGCTACCGCTCCGTCGATATCTACAAGCACCGGACTTGGCGCCTTGCCCTCCGAGCTGGCATCCGTGCTTGCAGATGCTGCATCTTTCGTCTCCTCTGCCGCAGGCGTCGAAGAGCTCACGGCTGCACTCTTGTCCACCGTGAAGGCAGGGGTCCTGATCGCTGCCGCAAGCGCCAGGAAGAGCGCCACCGCAGAGCCTGCCGCGATGAGCGCGCAGGCTGCCTTCCTGTTTCCAAGATTGAGCCGCGGCATCCGTGCCTTGAGCCTCGATGCTGTTCTGTCCTGAAGCCTTCTCTGTGCCATGAAAAAATCGCCTCCCTCTCCAGACTGGATGAGGAAGGCGATATGACAGACAGGATTGCGTTCTTCGGGCTGCCAGACATCTGGCAAAGATCTTGCGGAAGGTCGCAGAAGGCCAGCTCATCCCTCTGACACGATGCCCTTCTTCTCCCACTCGGCAGGTGCGAGCTCCTCATGACGAACACGAAGCTTGCGGGGAGGACGGTAGCTTGGGCACTGGTCGAAGTCCACATACTCGATGTGGTCGACGAGATCCTCGATCATCGCTTCATGATCGAATGAATCCCAGGCCTCGTGCACCTCGTCACGCTTTGCATGCGTCTCGGGACGGCGCGGCATGAAGAGCGTGCAGCAGTCAGGAGCCGTCTGGCAGCTGATATCGTAGGTGCCGATCTGCTGTGCGCGCTCGATGATCTCCTGCTTGTCAGATCCGATGAGGGGACGCAGCACCGGCATGGATACGGTCTCATCCACAGCAGCGATGTTCTCGAGCGTCTGGGAGGCGACCTGTCCAAGCGATTCGCCCGTGACAAGTGCCTTGGCACCCTCTATGCGTGCTATGCGCTCGGCGACGGAGAACATGACACGGCGGTACGTGATGATGCGGAGCTTCTGGTCGACCGCAAGAGAGATCTCGCGCTGGCGCGCTCCGAAGGGCACCACGTAGAGACGGCCGACGACGCCGGAGGGCGCGAGGGCCTTGACGATATCCTGGGTGAGCCATTCGCTCGTATCGGACACCATGGGCCTGCCGGAGAAGTGGATGGGCACGCAGATGGCGCCACGGCGTCCGAGCATCCAGGTCGCAACCGGCGAGTCGAAGCCAGAGGACAGAAGCGTCACAACCTTGCCGGCAGTGCCGACAGGAAGGCCGCCTGCTCCCCTCTCGGAGACGGCGTAGACATAGACCGAGCCCTGCACGACGTTCACGTGGACCGTGACATCGGGGTTGTGGACGTCGACCTTCTTGTCAGGGAAGGCCTCGCAGAGGGCTGCGCCCACCTGGCGGTTGATATCGAGGGTGTGGACCGGATAGTCGGTCGAAGACTTGTGTGCATGGACCTTGAAGGTGGAGAAGCTCCCTGCCTCGCCGAGAGAGACGATGGCAGCCTGGGAGTACTCCGCGAGGTCGCGCGGGCACTCATGGGCAAGCGAGACGCGGGCAACGCCCGGAACCTTGCCGATAAGGTCCTGGTAGTCGCGGGTCGCTCCGCCCTCGAAGGTCACGAGGATATAGCCGCAGATGCGCTTCACGCACTTGAGGGGCGTGTCGCGCAGGGCGCACTTCAGATTCGTCACGAGCTGGTTCTCGAAGATGGAGCGGTTCTTCCCTTTGAGGCCAATCTCGTGGTAGTGGACAAGACAGACGCGTTCGCTCATCAGAAGACCGACTTGTTTGCGCCCTTGATGGCCTCGTCGAAGTCATCCTTCACGAATCCGAGGGTGCCATCCTCGATCTCCTTCATTGCGATGGAGACAGGGTCCTCGCCGGAGACGACGGTCGTGATATCGTCGAAGTCCTGGACGTCGACGACACGCAGATGCTGGCCGCGGATCATGTTGTTGATATCGCAGGCACGCTTCGATGCCATCGAGCAGAGCAGGAACGGGTTGTGCTCGGTCTTGTCGAGCAGGTTGTCGATTTCAGGCTTGATGACGGACATTAATGGGAACCTCCATCCATCTCGAACCGGCGCATCACAGAGCCAAGCTCCTGTGCCGCACGGTCAACAGTGTCATTGACGATACGCACATCGTACTGGTCCGCGAGCTCCATCTCGTGGCGGGCATTCTTGAGCCTGAGCTCGATCGATGCCTCATCCTCGGTGCCACGTCCACGCAGGCGCTCCTCGAGCACCTGAAGCGAAGGCGGCTCGATGAAGACGAGCACGGCATCCGGATAGACCTTGCGGACGTTGAGCGCTCCCTGGACATCGATCTCGAGCACGAGCGAATGCCCCTTAGCAAGGAGACGCTTCACTTCGCTCACAAGCGTGCCATAGAGATGCCCATGGACCTCTGCCCACTCGACGAACTCCCCTGCCGCGATGCGGCGGCGGAACTCCTCGTCAGACAGGAAATAATACGATGTGCCGTCGACCTCGCCGGGCCGTGGACTTCTTGTAGTAGCCGAAACCGTCAAGCCCAGGTCCGGGCGCTGCTTGCGGAGCTCTGCAAGCAGCGTGCCCTTTCCTGCGCCCGACGGTCCGGAAATGACAAAAAGTCGTGGTGTCGCGCCCACTACTTGGAGAGCGCTTCGATGAGCTGCTCGCGCTGGCGGGCACCGAGGCCCTTGACGCGGCGCGTGGAGGAGATGCCGAGCTCAGCCATGATCTTGGCTGCCTTGGCTTTGCCATAGCCCGGCAGGGACTCGATGAGAGCGCTCACCTTGAGACGGGCGGCAATAGGATCGTCGGAATCAAGGACCTCCTCAAGCGTGACCTGGCCGGTCTTGATCTTCTCGCGGAGCTCTGCACGTGCGTGGCGCGCGGCAGCTGCCTTCTCCAATGCTTCCTTGCGCTGCTCGTCGGTAAGTTGAGGGAGAGCCATTGTTCCTCCAAACTAGAAACGCATGCAGGCACCTCTTCTTGGTGCCGAAGCTGCTTCAAACCCATCATGTGATACTATAGTCTCGCAATCCATCAGGCATTTTGCAAGTGCAGATATGCCAAATATCGGGCTTTACGCAGGGACTTTACACAACTCCTACGAAATTCGCCCCGCTCTGAAGAAGCTTCTATGCACAGAGCTCAGAGACGATGGCTTCGAAGGCTGCTGCCGGGTCTTCAGCCTGCGTGATCGGACGTCCGACAACGAGCTTCGAGGCACCGGATGCGATAGCAGACGCCGGCGTCGCGATGCGCTTCTGGTCGCCTACGGCAGAGCCTGCGGGGCGCACACCTGGCGTCACGACGAGCGCATCAGGTCCCAGAAGCTCGCGGAGCTCATGAGCCTCCTGCGGAGAGCAGACCATGCCATCGGCTCCTGCACCATAGGCAAGCTTTGCAAGACGTGCAACCTCATTGGCAACAGAATCAGCCACGCCGATCGAGGCAAGGGCTGCCTGGTCCATGCTCGTGAGGACCGAGATCGCGATGATCTTCGTGCGCTCGTCGCGGTCCTTCGCTGCCGCCTCGACACCCTCGCGGGCTGCCTTCACCATCTCGGCACCGCCCAGGGCATGGACCGAGAGGATATCTGCACCTGCACGCGATGCTGCCTCGGCAGCACCCCTGATCTGGTGCGGAATATCATGGAGCTTGAGGTCCAGGAAGACCTTGAGGCCGCGCCTGTGCATCTCGGAGACGATCTCCGGTCCGCAGGCATAGTAGAGGGTCATGCCGACCTTGACCCAGCCCGCATGGCCAGAAAGCGTATCGGCGAGGGCAAGCGCCTCGTCGCGTCCGCAGTCGAGGGCGGTTATCACGGCATTGCGTGCTTCAGCTTCGCTCAGCATCTGCATGCTCCTATCACTTCGTGGATATCTTTGACACCCTGGGACTCTGCCCAGGCTTCGAGCTCGGAAAGAATGCGCGGTGCTGCCACAGGGTCGACGAGGTTGGCTGTGCCGACCGAGACAGCGGTCGCTCCTGCCAGCAGGAACTCTGCCGCATCCTCGCCAGTCATGACGCCACCGACGCCGTTGATCGGAATCTTCACGGCGTGTGCCGCTTCCCAGACCATGCGCACGGCAATAGGATGGATGCAGGGGCCAGAGACGCCAGCCAACGGCCGCGAGAGCCTGCTCCTGTACGTCCTCACATCTATTGCCATGCCCGGAATCGTGTTGATGAGCGTCAGGGCATCGGCGCCTTCTGCCTCGCAGGCACGGGCGATATCGGCGACATCGTGCGGCGCAAGCTTCACGAGGATCGGCCGCTTCGTATGCGGGCGAAGGGCACGGACGACTTCAGCTGCCGCTTCAGGCGTGGCGCCCATGGCAGCGCCGCCGCAGGCGATGTTCGGGCAGGAGATGTTGATCTCGAATCCCGCTGCGAAGGGCGCAAGCTCTTCGAAGAGGTCGAGCGCATCGATGTATTCCTGAATCGAGTGTCCTGCGACCTGGCAGATGACACGGCAGCCGCGCTCATCGAGCCCGGCGAGATATTCGCCATACTCCTCGACGAAGCCCTTGACACCCGGGTTCTGGAGCCCGACCGAATTCATGATGCCCGAGGTAATCTCAGCCAAGCGCGGTGCAGGATTTCCTGCCCACGGCTCGGCGGCGACACCCTTGCAGGTGATGGCGCCAAGCTCGGATACATCGAAGAAGCTCTCGAACTGGCGGCCATTGCCGAAGGTGCCAGAAGCGGTGCAGATGGGGTTCTGCATACGCACGCCGCCAAGATCGACATCCATCTTGACCTTTGTCATTTCCAGAGCACCTCCTCGGCATCGAACACGGGACCATCCTGGCAGCAGGCACGCACGGTGCCATCTGCCATCTGGACGCTGCACGTGTTGCAGGCACCGAACCCGCAGGTCATCATCCGCTCCATCGAGACCTGGCAAGGAATATGCGCTGCTGCTGCGACCTTCGCGACGCCTGCCATCATGGGCTGGGGCCCGCAGGTCATGACGACGTCGTAGCCATGCTTGCCTACAAGCTCCTCGGCAAGGCCTGTCGTGAAGCCGTGGTAGCCATAGCTTCCGTCATCCGTCGCCAGGAACACCTCGCAGAAGCCACCACGGGAAAGCGCACTCTCATAGCCTGCCCCGCCATCATTGCCGCTCAGAGCCTGCGCTCCCTCCTTCCAGAGGAAGCGTTCGCTCTTGGCGCCCATCACGACATCGCAGTCGATGCCGCGGGCCTGGAGCATGCGGGCCGCAGCATAGACAGGGGGAGCGCCGACGCCGCCGGCAACGAGAAGCGCACGCTTGGCGCCTTCTTGCGGCATCCTCCAGCCATGTCCGAGCGGAGCCAGAAGCGTCGAGCCCTCGCCCGGCTCGAGCGAGCAAAGACGGCGCGTTCCTTCGCCCACAGCAGCTACGATCATGCAGATCCAGCCACGCACCGGATCGGTGCGGTAGAAGGAGAGCGGGATGCGCAGGATATGGGAGGGGTCGCCCGGCACGGCGACATTCACGAACATGCCGGGCTTAAGCCCCTGTACGAGCTCGCCTTCCGTCTCGAGGCAGATGTCCCAGATATCCTCTGCCGCCTCATGCTTCCAGACAAGCGTGTATGGCGCGAGCTTTGGTCCTGCTGCCGCGCTCATGCGGGCGTCACCACACCGTCAGTGAGCGTGCGCTTGCCGGCGCAGAAGACATCGGATGCAGCACCGGTAAGATGCCAGCCGAGGAAGGCAGAGTTCTTCGCCTTGCCCTGCAGCCAGTCCTCGGTGACCTCGATCTCGGCAGCGGGATCGATAAGGGTAAGGTCTGCCGTGCTTCCTGCCTCGACCTTGACCGGCTCGAGCGTGAGCACCTTCCTCGGGTTCACAGCCATGACCTCGACAAGGCGGCTCCAGCTCATCTTGCCCGGAAGGACGAGCTTCGTGAGCATGAGCGGAAGCGACGTCTCGAGGCCGACGCAGCCGAAGAAGGCAATCTCCCACTCGCAGTCCTTCTCATGCGGTGCGTGCGGTGCATGGTCGGTGACGACGCAGTCGATGGAACCATCGCAGATGCCCTCGACGAGGGCCTCCATGTCGGCCTTCGTGCGCAGGGGCGGATTCATCTTGAGGTTCGTGTTGTAGGTCGGCGTGATGTCATCCTCATTGAGGAACAGGTGATGCGGCGTGACCTCGCAGGTGACAGGAAGTCCTTCCTTCTTGGCAGCGCGTACGAGATCGAGGCCCTTGGCCGTCGAGATATGGCAGACATGGAAGCGGCAGCCCGTGAGCTTTGCAAGCTCGATGTCGCGATAGATCTCAAGCTCCTCGCCGAGTGCCGGCCAGCCGAACATGCCGAGGCGGGTCGATGCCTTGCCTTCGTTGATGACACCGTTCGTCGTGAGCGAGTCGATCTCGCAGTGGGCAAGCACGGCACGGTCGAACTGCGACACATACTCCATGCACGTCCTCATCATGCCGGCGCTCTGCACGCCGCGTCCGTCATCAGAGAAGGCAGCTGCGCCCTCCATGACCATATCGCCGATCTCGGAGAGGGCCTCGCCCTTCTCGCCACGCGTGAGTGCTCCGATCGGGCGGATATGCACAAGTCCTGCATGCTTGCCGCGGTCGATCTGGTAGCGGATCTCGGCTCCCGTATCGGTCACCGGGTCCGTATTCGGCATCGTTGCGACATCCGTGAAGCCGCCGTGTGCTGCAGCACGGGAACCGGTGTCGATGGTCTCCTTGTACTCGAAGCCAGGATCCCTGAAGTGGACATGCATATCCACGAGGCCCGGCACGAGGTACTTGCCAGACGCATCGATGACCTCAGCGTCAGCAGGCGGCTCGAGGCCTTGGCCAACCTCTGCAATCTTGTCTCCATCGATAAGGACATCGGCTACGCCGTCAAGTCCGACCTGCGGGTCGACCACATGCGCGCCTCTAAGCAGAAATGCCATTGTTCTCTCCTCCCAGGAGCAGGTACATCTCGGCCATGCGGGTAAGGACGCCGGCATTGACCTGGTTCAGGATGCGCGAACGGCTGCAGTCGGCCACATCCGCATTGATCTCCATGCCGCGGTTCATGGGACCCGGATGCATGATGATTGCATCGTCCTTCATGCGGTTCACGCGGGTCATATCGAGGCCGTAGAGGCGGTTGTACTCGCGCCTCGACGGAATGGCAGCACCTTCCATGCGCTCGAGCTGGACACGGAGCATGTAGATGACATCCATATCCTCGATCACATCGTCGAAGTGTGCCGTCTGGGGGCAGCCGAACCAGTCGGGATCGTCGACCTGGAAGGTCGGAGGACCGACGAGCGTGACCTTGGCACCCATGGTCTTGAGAGCGGGTGCCAGAGATCCGCAGACGCGGGAGTGGGCGAGGTCGCCGACGATTGCGACCTTGAGGCCATCGAGGTGTCCGAAGTGCTTCCTCATCGTATAGAGGTCGAGCATGGCCTGGGTCGGATGCTGGTGCTTGCCGTCGCCAGCATTGATGACGACAGCATCGGTGTTCTCTGTGATGCGCTGCGGCGTGCCGGCAAGGCGGGCACGGCAGACGAACATGTCGACATTCATGGCGGAGATCGTTTGGATCGTGTCGGCAAGCGACTCGCCCTTCACGACCGAGGACGTGGAGCCGCCCATCGAGAGGGAGTCTGCCGAGAGACGCTTCTCTGCGAGCTCGAAGGAGCTCTTCGTGCGCGTCGACGGCTCGAGGAACAGGTTCACGATCGTGCGACCACGAAGTGCCGGGACCTTCTTGATCGTTCGGGAATTGTTGACGGACTCGAATGCCTGGGCGGTATCGAGTATCTGGGTGATATCGTCAGCCGTCAGGCTGTACGTATCGATGAGATTCTTTACAGACAGCATCAGTGAACGCCTCCATCGCTGGGTTCGTCTGCTTTGTTCCAGATCTCCACAGCGGTGTGGGAATCGAGCGGCTCTATGCAGACGCGGACATCCTCTTCACGGGAGGACGGCACATTCTTTCCGACATAGTCGGCACGGATCGGAAGCTCTCTGTGGCCACGATCGACCATCACGGCAAGCTGCACCGACTTTGCGCGGCCGTAGTCCATGAGGGCATTGAGGGCAGAGCGCACCGTGCGGCCCGTGTAGAGCACATCGTCGACGAGGATGATGTCCTTGCCCTCCACGCTGAACGGGATGTTCGTCGCATGGACCACTGGGGCAGAGTTGATGCCGAAATCGTCACGGTAGAAGCTGATGTCAAGCGAGCCGAAGGGCGGCTTCACATGCTCGATGTCCTCGATGGCATCGACAAGACGATGCGCAAGGATCTCGCCGCGGCGGATGATGCCGACGACAGCGATGGTCTTGGCTCCCTCGTTGTGCTCGATGATCTCATGCGCAATGCGCACGATGGCGCGGTCCATGGCCTGAGCATCCATGATGACCGCTTTGGGTTCCTGCTCCATGAGTCTCCCTCCGATAAAGCAAAAGGTGCCCGTCCGCCTTATGGCGGCACAGACACCCCGTCTTTTCGCTTCATGGAGAGATTCCATAAGGAAACTGCTCTTTATGTAGCGCCTTTCGGGCATCTCGTACCGCGCATTAAAGGCTAGAGACAGGATACTCCTCACCTTAGCCCGGCACAACAGAAAACATCATCTTCAGAACGGAGAAGCGTGTCCCATCGCACCGTCCCCATCGCTCGCTATGAAAGGAGCCCCGCAGCAGAAGCTGCAGGGCTCTGTCACATCCATTTCAAGACTGGCTATGCATCCATGTGGAGGTAGCTCTTCCAGAATTCTGCGCTCGTGAGATAGGGCTTTGCCTCGTGGTAGGCCTTCGCAACTGCATCGCCTCTCGTCGCGTAATCTGCCATGAGCGTACGGTAGCGCTCCTTGAGATCTTGCCAGCGCTTGCGGTCCATGCGGCGCACATGGGCATGCGTGCCGTCGATATCGTAGGCAACGAGAACGGAATGGCGTGCCGTCATGGCCGTCGGATAGGCACCGTGTGAATAGTTCACGGCTACCGGTTTCGGATCGAGCATCCAGTCAGGCAGATCATGCCTGTCATGCGGCACAGACTCTGCAAGCTTCAGCACGATATGGCGCCTTGGTCCTTCGCCGAAGACCCAAGGGTTCGAGCTGGCCGGAGCCTCCGCGCACGCCTTCTGGTCCTCTTCCGAGAGCTCGGAGATCGGCAGGAGCTTCTCGTTCTTGGCACCCTGGCGCTTGATGATGTCCTCGCCAGAAGCCGTCTCGATGAAGGTCGGGCCCTTGAGGTAATCCTCGAGGCCGTCGAGCAGGAGCTCGCATGCCTCATAGTCCATGGCACGCAGATAGATATGGAACGTGCGGTCGAACCTCATCATGAACGTGCGCCAGTAGGGCAGCTCATCCACGGCCATCATGATCATGAAGTTCCTGGTGTACTGGTAGCAGTCGACAGAAGCCCTGAAGCGGCCCTCGAACTGCTCATGCCATACGCATATGCCATCCATTGCCATGTACTTCGGCTGGCAGCGGATGCCGTATTCGACATCGTCGCAGCGCACGAATACCGGAAGCGGCAGACCGTTTTTGCGTATGGCCTTTGTCGGGATGCAGGAGTACCACCAGGCACCATAGGCACGCGGCACTTCCACGTTGATGGACTCGTTGTGGGCGATGCCTTCGTAGGTATCGACCTCGATCTTCGTGTCCTTGATGCCATGGTAGCGGCCATCGCGTCCGACCTGTGCTACATCCTCGAACTGGATGTTCGGCTGGCCGATATTGAGCATCGCACCATTGATGAAGGCATCCTGGTAGCGCTCGTTCGCAAGACAGAGCAATGCATAGGTACGCTTGAAGCTCTCAGGCAGCACGCGCACATCGTCGTCCATGAGAAGGACATGCGTCGCATTCCAGTCGAGCCCTGCAATCATGCCACGGGCAAAGCCGCCTGAGCCGCCGACATTCGCATTCGGGATGACCGTGACACCCTCATCTGAGAGCGCCTCCGCATCGAGCGTACGGCCGTTGTCGATCACGAACATATGGAAGCCGGAAGCGATGGGATCCTTCGAGCCCAAGACTTCCTTCTTCACGGCAGCGATATTGCGCGTGATATAGGCTTCCTTCTTGAATGTCGTCGTTGCAAGCGCAAGCCTCACCGGTCTTGGCACATCCTCATCGACTTCGGCAAGATAGCATCCGCCAGCAAGCTTCGTCGTGCCTTCAGAATGAATGGCGAAGCCTTGGATGGCGGCATGTTCCTTCGGAAGCGGCACTTCGACGACCTGTATGCCTTCGGAGGCACCGACCTTGAGGATAGGACGCTCAGAGCGCCTGGGTGCCTTCATGCCGGCAGAAAGACCTGTGGCATAGACCTCGCAGGCATCTCCCGAAAGCTGGAGCTCTAGGGTGACGTCGGTGACAACGGTATAGCGGTGCCACTTCTCTATCGAGAGGCCATTCAGATATGTCGTGAAATCGACCGTCCCCGAAATCTCGAGCGCACCCTCCTCCTTTGCATAGGCTGCCTTGCCTTCTCCGTCCCTCCAGTAGAGGCCAGGATAGGAAGCAGAGAATTCGTCAGGAGCGATCAGGATGTTTGCGAGCTTGTAGTCGATCATCGGAAACCCGGTTTCTGGAATAGGAGCTACTTGAGATTGCGGTAGGCCTGGCACACCTCATCGACAGGGCCGAGCATGCGCTGCTGGCCCTTTTCGATCCAGAGGACCCTCGAGCAGATGCGCTCGACCAGATCGATGGAGTGGGAGACCAGAAGGACCGTCGTGTTGTCGTTCTGCACGAGCTCGTTGATCCTCTTCTCGCACTTCTGCTGGAACAGGAAGTCGCCGACAGAAAGCGTCTCATCGACGATCAGGATGTCAGGATCGGTGATCGTAGCGATTGCAAAGGCGATGCGTGCGACCATGCCGGAGGAGTAGTTCTTGAGCGGCATCTCCATGAAGTCCTTGAGCTCAGCGAATTCCACGATGTTGTCGAACTCCTGGTCGATGAACTCCTTCGAATAGCCGAGGAGGGCACCGTTAAGATAGATGTTCTCCTGAGCAGTGAGCTCCGGGTCGAAACCGGCGCCGAGCTCGATCAGTGGCGCAATCGTGCCATTTACCGTACAGGTGCCCTCCGATGCCTCAAGGACGCCAGCGATGATCTTGAGCATCGTCGACTTGCCAGAGCCGTTCGTGCCGACAAGTCCGAAAGCCTCGCCCTTGTGAACATCGAACGTGATGTGGTTGAGTGCGCGGAACTCCTTGAAGGAGAGCTCGTGCCTCATGATTGCGATGAAGTATTCCTTGAGGGAGTTGAACTGCTCCGATGCGATGTTGAAGATCATCGATACATCGTCGACGCGCACGGCGATATCGTCAGGAAGCTTGTTGTCAGCCATGGGTCTCCAATGCCTAGATATAGAGGATGAACTTGTGCTCGTGGCGATGGAATACCACATAGCCGAGCACGAGCGAGGCGGCTGCCCAGATGGCGCAGCGGACCACGAGGCTCGCCGTCGGCAGGGTCTGCCAGAGCAGGATGTCACGTATGAACGTGACATAGAGATAGATCGGATTGAAGGCCTCGAAGACCTGCATCCAGTGCGGAAGGATGCTTGCCGGATAGAAGAGCGGCGTGGCATAGGTCCAGGCCGTGAGAACGACGCTCCAGAGATGGATGACATCGCGGAAGAAGACCGCAAGGGCAGACAGCAGAAGCGAGAGTCCGATCGAGAAGACGACGAGCAGGCCAAGCGCGACCGGCAGAAGGAGCGCGAGTGGCGTCAGAGGAATCTGGAAGAAGAGCATGACGATGAAGATGGCAATGAGAGAGAAGACATAGTTCACAGCTGCAGAAAAGACCTTCTGCACGGGGAACACATAGCGGTTGATCTTGACCTTCTTCAGAAGCGATGCTGCGCCGATGATGGACGTCAGTCCCTGGCTCGTCGCATCGCTCATGAGCTGGAAGGCGGTGTTGCCGAGAATGAGGTAGAGCGGATAGCAGCCAATGGAATCGTCTGCATAGCGCATGAACGTGGAGAAGACCGCAGACATGACAATCATCATGAGGAGCGGGTTCAGGACGGACCACGCCACGCCCAAGACCGAGCGACGATACCTGAGCTTGAAGTCCTTGCTCACAAGCTGCTGGATGATGAAGCGGTCGCGCTTCGCAGGAGGATACCAGGCATCCTTGCCCGATATGCGTTTCCCGCTCTTTGTAGCTGCGCTGGTAGCCAAGATGCCTCCGTTGCTACGCATTGTTTCATTACATCAAACTATGGTAAATATGCTAGCACAGCCCCTGTACCCACCGATATGGCCTCTCGGCTGAGTGCACACAAGCTCGATGTTTCTGCAGGCAGCTTATAGAATCCTCGAACACCGAAAGGCAGGAGTGTCGGGTTGCCAGAAAACTGGAGCAGACCATCTATAACAAAAGAGCCGGACATGAAGTCCGGCTCCGAATTCTCTGGCTCCCCGGGTAGGGTTCGAACCTACGACACACTGATTAACAGTCAGTTGCGCTACCACTGCGCCACCGGGGAATGTGTGACTGCGCCGTTGCGCAAATACCCAGTATAGGGATTCTCAGATTCGATGCAACAACTATTTCAGAAATTCTCGAGAGCCCTGCTATTGCCTTGTCCTTGGGTGGATTGAATTTGTAAGCGCAACACTGCAATCCGAAGCGCAACGGTTGCAGCAAGTCCTGCAAAATGTGCCGGAAGCGTTGCGGCAAGGCGTGCAATTCGGCCTTCCGGAGCATCCGGGACGCC
>Ga0256406_1000401_pt1 | contig 81013 bp, 61 predicted proteins | sample RumenRJG_03DNA_FD_185986 | JGI IMG/M metagenome (GOLD analysis project Ga0256406, IMG submission 185986) | Bovine rumen microbial communities from Lethbridge, Alberta, Canada - RJG_03 | ecosystem: Host-associated > Mammals > Digestive system > Stomach > Rumen | place: Canada: Alberta | collected... | reverse complement strand
TTCATGCTCGCTCCAAGCAGGCAGTGGAGAGGATACTTGGAATGGATGAGGAACAACGTAAACTATATGATTTGGTCGATATGAGCACTCGGTCTTGAAATTTGGGTGTCCCAATGACGAAAACAGGCGGGCATCATTTGGAATTCATACCTACGGACGAGCCGTTTACATTATTGCTGACTACCCTGGATGAAAGCAACATCATTTTGAATTATGATGTTTGCTGTCAGGAAACAGAAGTGGAATTACCAGAATATATTCGTGGGGAGTATTTGATAAAATTAATATTTGACGGAGTTAGCTACCGAGGGTATATTTTCTTTGAATAAGCTATCTCGTTCCAATAATCCTCCATTTACGGTTTTATTATATCTAACAATTCTGCTACTTGGGGAAGTAATAAGACAACTTTAGAGCAGCTCTCAAGATGTAAAAACTGAATATATAGAATATAAAAATGTTGCATACAGCAGGATCATAAGTCTACGATGATAGATGATCAATCCTGCTGGAGTATGATACCTAAGCAATCAATATAAAAAATATTATAGAATAAGTAGACCTCACTACCAAAAGGCGTAACTTCCAAGAGACGTTAGACACCAGGGCAAAAACAATCTATATTATTAAACAAATTCTGTCAACAATGAAACCATAATTATTAGACAGCTTTGACATCGACCTGATTACAAAAGAGGGTATGTCCGAATTGTTTGGTGGAATTGGTCCCGACGTAGTTAATGGCGGATCAAAATGCAACGTCATTAATAACGGGAATGAATGCGATGTCATCAACAATTCCACCTCGGACAACTGTAGCCTCATCAATCAGGCAAATAATTGTAGCTTGATCAATAACGATGTATCGTGCTTGAAGACGCAGCTGCCACCAGAGACTCCTCCGCAGACTCTAGGCTAATGGTACAGATATCAATCGTCATTGATAGAATTGCTTGATGATACATGGCAATTTGAAACGCTAAGTACTAACAAAGTAGAAGCCAGAAAGAATATAGTTTCTTAATTTATAGGATTTCTGGCTTCTTCAAGCAGAACATCATAAAATGAAATACAAAAAAAGCAGATACCAAATCTGTCAGCCCATACATTCAGGGGTAATATTGTGTACCAGCGGTTTGAGCAATCGCCACATATTATTATCTTCTGAGATCTATACAATCTATGAAAGAGGGGATATTGAAAAATTAGAGAAATCCTTTCCTAAAATATTTCAAAGATTGAAAGAAGGTCAATTCATCGTTGAGAAAGATGTAGACGAAAAGAAAAAAGCTCTACTGAAAATCGAAAGTAATTGGGAAGACAAAAAAATGTATCAATTGATAGTCAATCCTACTTTGGACTGTAACCTCTCATGTTGGTATTGCTACGAAAACCGTGTAGCAAAAAGTTCCGTGGACGAGGAGACAGTAAGAGGTATAGTAAAAAATATCAAGTCACATTTTGAAGTGCAGCCGTTCACTTTTTTGAAACTGTCATTCTTCGGTGGAGAACCGTTCTTAAAACCTTTAGCTATAAAAACATTGGTTAACGAAGCATCGCTTTTTTGTGATTCAAAATCCATAAAGCTTCTGCTTGACTTTACAACCAACGCAACCGTAATTACCAAAAGTCTATTGGAAGAATTGAGAGACCATCAATGTATATTTCAAATCACACTTGATGGTAACAGAGAACAGCACAATAAGATAAAGTTCACTGAAAACAAGAGTTTCGATGCTTACGGGGCTACTCTCAAAAATATAAAAAGAATCCAGTCTGCCATAAATAATTCCTTCATAGCCATTAGAATCAATTTTGACGAAGAGACCTTGAAAGGCTTCGATTCTATACTAAATGACATTGATGGTTTAGACAGATTGAAGACAAAAGTCATTCTAAAAAAAATATGGCAAGTAGAAGATGATAAGATTGACAAGCAACTGGTTTACGACATAATCAGCCGACTTTTCAAACACAATTTTGTAGTCGATTATAACAGTCAAATGGGCCCCTGCTTTGCAGACAAGAAAAATGAAGCTGTTATAAATTTTGATGGAAATGTGTTCAAGTGTACCACCATTTCGACATTCAATGAGCAAACAGCATTTGGTCATTTAGATAATAGCACAGGAAAGATCATTTGGAAGGAAAAGCAAATAGAATCTTTAAATTCACAGCAAGTAAAAAAGGAATGCTTGGACTGTGCTTATTTTCCAACTTGCGGTGGGCCATGCAAGATGAAATGCCTGGCAGAGAAAAACTGGACATGCAGCTGGCTGAAGGATCCCGACGGACTAAAACAGCAGGCAAGGACCCAATTTGAGATTGAATACATCAAAAGTAAAATAATAAAGAGTTACACAAATGCGTAAGACAGTATTTTACATAGCTATTTGGGCTATGCTAATGTGCTTCGGAAATTTGAGGGCACAAACAGAAGTGAGGCTCCGTGTAGCTACAAGCGACCTGAAACCTGTAAAGCATGTAGAGGTCAGTTTACTGCGTTCGGACACTGTCGTGAGCCTCGTTGTCATGGAATCCAACGAAAAGACGGTAACACTGCCTTACGCGGGCGAATACGCCATTGAATTCGATAGTCCAGGTTATGAGCCTCTGCTGACTACACGCAACCTATCAGAGAACTCTTTGGTAAGTGTCACCCTGCAGCAGATTCCTGTGGGCCTGGAAGAGGTGATAGTAGACGGAAGATCTCTGCCGAAGACCACAGCCACGGGACAGATCTATACGCTGTCGGGCAAGGCAAAGAAATCCGGTAATCCCTTCATAGCTCTCATGGAGATACCGGCCCTGCAGGTAGATATCGCCGAACAGTCGGTGAGTATGAACAACGGTGATAAGCCGTTGATTCTGGTCAACGGAAAGCTCGTCAACTCCGGTATTGCCCCCATTAACCCGCAGGACATTGCGGCCGTCGAGGTAAACGAAGTGGTAAGTGCAAGGTATCTCCAAATGGGCTATACTTCAATGGTGAACATCGTGTTGAGGAAGAACCGGCCTATGTACGTCTATACGGAATGGCGGACGCGCCACGACATTCCCACGCGCGAAGGATTCGGCGGCGTAAACTTCGAGGTAGGAAGAAAGAAGTTTTCCATTTACGGCAGCGTGTTCGCCTACTACACTCTGCATGACAAGACAGAGAGTTCTATAACCGAGAGAAACGGCGAACAGGGGAAGATATACGATGGATATGGCAAGAACAACGAACACAGGTTCGTATACGATGTCATAGCACAATGGCAACCCAACACAAGCGACTATTTCTCTGTTTTAATGAACCCATCCTGGGGACACGAGGATGGAATGGGCAGATACGTCGGCACTTACGACAATAAAGTTACCAGCCCTATGTCGATAACGACAGACAACTGGAACAGGTCACGCTTTTACAATTGGTCCGTATACTACGAACATAACTTCATGGACAAGAGCAGTTTCTACCTCTATGGCATCTATCAGCACGGGGCAAACAACGACAAAAAAATCAGAACTGAGGATGATGGGGAGGGGCTTTTCGCCGACTCTATAAGCCAAGGTAACAAACAGGACGTTGTCCGTCTGACGATGAATTATTCGACCGACAAACAAAAGAAGAGAAGCTTCGACATGGGAAATGTGCTGACTTGGAACAGAACTGCGTTTGACGATTTCGCACAGTTTCCAACACTCCGCAAGAAAGTGTACCAATTGCAGAACTACACTTATGCCACGTATTCCGACTCATGGAAAAAACTCTATTACATGGCTTCCTTGGGAATGGACCGCATCAACGTGAGGGTTGAGAACAACAGCAATGCCTATTGGAGGCCGAGAATCTCAACTTCACTCTCCTACAGACTGGCCAACACGCAACAGTTGCGCTTGAGCTATTATCTGAACAACAGCCTGCCAGCACCTTCCATGCTCGTCAGTTTCAACACTTCAACCAATCCCTGGATGCGCAGAGAAGGAAATCCATGGCTTGTGCCTATACGCCGAAATACAGTCACGCTCGCACACAGTTTTTATAAGGGGAAATGGACCCTCCTTTCAAAAATAAATTATTCCCAGTACAACGATATGATTGAGTCGTACATACGACAGGAAGGTGACTATCAGGTACAGTCGTACCGCAACAACGGAAATTACAGATCTTTGGAGATTAACTGCAATCCTCAGCTGCGTATCAACAATCTCAAAGTCTCGGCAACCGTCTATACGCTATGGGACCGATACGATGACCGCCCGACAAAGAACGAAATCGGTGCCAACGCGTGGCTGAAATGGGATTTCGGACCATGCTACCTATACAGCAGGTTCGGCTGGCGCAACCACAGATATTCGGAATATTCATCAACGCACTACAAAAACCCCATTGAAGCCAATGTGCAGATAGGATGGCAAATCAACAAGCAGTTTTTTATATCTGTGAGCATGCCTTATTATTGGGGCATACGCAAGGACATCACAACGGTTCGCTCCGGTTCATATTATTCTCGGATAGCAACAAAACACAAGAGCGCAAGCCTGAGACCGTGGATTCTATTCGCTTGGACATTGAGGAAGAACCCCAAAGAATCGCTCAGACACAGGATGCCGGGACAATAGATATTATGGACATTCCCCAACACAACGATCTGCCAGACGTGCAAATCCAATTTCGAATCGGCCCTGCTCAAGATAGTAGAAGTAAGAAAGGATAAGGAACGTTGGCATGAACTTATAGAAACAGTTAAAAGGAAATAGCCATGCAGAAAAAAGTGATTCTTCTGATTCTTCCGATTTTTTGTTGTCCTGCCTGGGTCTTTCCGCCCAAATCGTAAGGGGGACGGTGACCGACGGCAGGGGGAATCCTCTGACCGGTGCCGTTGCCACCCTACAGGACAGGGGGGGGGAAGACGCTCGATAAACGCGTATGCAATGACAAGGGCGAGTTCGACTTCAAGCTTCCGGCGGACAATGATTCGCTACAGGTCTGTATCACGTTTATAGGATTCGAGCCCCTGACCGTAACGGTGCCAAAAGGCGGTGAGCAGCTTGATCTTGGAAACCTAAAGATGGTGGAATCGTCAACCGAGCTCGGAGCGGTGACCGTTAAAGCCGAAGCCGGTCCCGACCGCACTTATTACTTCCCGAATAAAGCCATGAAAGAACGGTCGGCCGACGGCTACGAACTAATCAACAAACTGATGCTGCCCGGCATCAAGGTAAATGCGATGAAGGAATCGGTGTCTACGGTGAACGACGGCAGCGTGCTGATATTGATCAACGACAGGGAAGCTACAAGAGAGAAAATGCTTTCGCTGCGTCCGAAAAACGTCACCAAGGTGGAGTTCATCGATATGCCTGGGGCTGAATATGGTAACCGCAACGCGGAGAAGGTGATAAAAATCACCACCAAAGCCGCCCCCGACGGGATTTCAGGCGGACTGAACCTCAACGACGCGCTTACCATCCTGAGAGGCTTTAATTCCGGTTATCTCTATTACAACCGGGGACGGTCGGAATTCTCCTTCGATGCCAATTACTTCCACAGCTATACCAACAGCTCCAAGAACATCATTGATGAGAAAACGGCTTACGCGTTCGACAGCGGACCGCACGACCTCGCAAGAAACGGGCTAAAAAGCAAATGCTGGATCAACCAAAAGCACGTCGGGATGAGCTACAACTACACTCAGCCACAAAAGGATATTCTGGAAATGGGCATCTCCTACTTCGACTACAACAAGCCGACCGACGACAATTGGAGCATAGTTTCGGAGACTGAACGAGACAACTACTGGTCGAAGTCAAGATACGCCATCGGCAACAAGCTCGTCACAGGCTATCTGTTCTACAAGCACTATTTCAGCGAGAACAACAGTATCTATGCCAATGTGGCCTACACCAACCTGCGGTCCACATACGGCTACTACACCAAAAACTACTCTGATGAGGCGATGAGCAACATGACAAAACAATACGCCTATGATGAGAGGGGCATCTCGAATACATGGAACTCAAGCATATTCCACTACGTGGCGGTGGGGAAAGTGGGTATTTCCTCGGGCGCGAGTTATTTTCACGGTCACCTGAACAACGACTATACGGGCGGAAACAAAGTAAACAACAAGCTCGACAACGATAATCTCTATATTTACAGTCAGGCCGGAGGCAGTATTGGCAAACTGTCGCTTATGGCAGGTGTGGGCGTGACCTATCAACACGACAAGCAGGGTGATGTGAGCATAAGCAAATGGACACTGCGGCCCTTTGTCAACACATCGCTGAATTTGGGCAAGGTGCTGCTGCGCTACAACTTCTCCATGTTCCCCAACTCACCATCTCTCGGCAGCAAGGCCGACAACATCCAACAGACAAACGAGCATGAGTATAGGCAGGGAAACCCGAATCTGACGTCCTACCGGACCTATTACAACCAAATGATAACAAGCTGGCAGTCAGGACGCTTCTCGGTCTACAATACAACGACATTCAACTACAGTGACAAGCCGATTATGGCGGATGTGCTGCACACCATCATCAACGGCAATGAGGCAATGATCAACACCATGTTCAACCATAAATCGGCCCTCTTCGCTTCCGACTACTTATGGATTCAGACGAAAATTATCCCCGACATGTTGACCGCTCAGGGAGGAGTTTTCTTTGCCCATTACAAAAGCGTCGGCAATGACTACAAGCATGAGCTGAACAACCTTAGGTTCGACTTCAGGACCAATCTTGAACTGAAGAAATGGGAGTTCCAGTTTGACTGGACCTCGCACTCCCGCTCGCTCTCCGGCGAGACGATGACCATAAGCCACTCCTCTATCAATCTCAGCGCTGTTTATCGGATTGGCAACCTGAGAATCGGCCTGTACGGCAGTAACTTGTTCCGCAGCTCCCCCCTTATCACCGACTACAGGACACTCAACCGCAACATGCAGAGAATGTTCAAACTTCGCCTCCATTCGATGGGCAACGAGATATCCATGAGCGTTTCGTGGACTTTCGAAAAAGGTCGCAAGCGACAGAACGAGAGAGGAAACGTGAACACAGGTGGCAGCGAGGACGGAATCATGCAGGCAAATTAACCCTGCTGATTCTCCAATGCCTCTCCAACGGTAAGTAAATGGCAGTTTTTCCAATGGCAATATTTGGCGTTTCCGCAAAATCGTTGTAAATTTGCAAGAAAAAAGGAAAACCATTTGAAGACATCTTCTCGAAATATTGCCTTATTGATCATCACCGCCTTGCTGACAATGTGTCTCGCGGGCTGCCGCGACAAGGCGCTCAATGCCCGGCTCGACACCTGCGACAGCCTTCTCGTAGCCAGCCCCGGCGAGGCATACGGCCGTCTGTCCGCCATGCGCGACTCCGTTGAGCGCCACGCCGGAAAGAGAGACCGTATGCGCTTCTATCTGCTCTTGGCCCAGGCACAAAACAAGACCGATCGGAACATCCTTGGCACCGACACCCTGAAAAGTCTCACACGCTTTTTCAGTCGCCCTAACGACAAGATGATGGCCTACTACATGTTGGGCAGCAAATACCGCGACTTGGGTGACGCTCCCAATGCACTGGAAAATTTTCTCAATGCTACAAATGAAGCCGACACGACAAGCGGTGAATGCAACTACGAGCTACTGGGTGTAATTTACTCTCATATCGCTATGGTTTACCATCAGCAGAGATATCCCTCCAAAGAGTTGGAATCATGGAAGATGGCAGCCAGAATGGCTGAGATCGCTCACGATAAGTGGCTTCATGCCGAGTGTATGGCTTTTATGTCGTCGTCATACGCCAATCTGGGCGACTCGGTCAAAGCATTCCACTATCTGCAAAAGGGCTACGACTGTTATATGAAAGCTGGAATGCCAGAGTACGCAGCCGGTACGAGAATTGTATTCATGGATTACTATCTACAGAGAGGGGATTTGAAAAATGCTATGAAATCGTGGAACGAATATAAAGACAAATCCGGCCTTTTCGATTCTACGGGACAAATTAAGTCTGGCAAGGAGACGGCTTACCTTTATTTAGCAAGGCTTTTTGAAAAATCTTCCCAACTCGACTCTGCGGTCTTCTATTATCGTAAAACGGTAGTGGGCCATCCCAGCCTTATGGCCAAGGAGAACTATTACCGCGGACTAATGGGCGTGTATCATCGCCTGAATCGTTCAGACTCCGTTTTCAAATATGCCCGGCTTTATGCCGATGCCAACGATTCGGCCAATCTTCACAATTCTGCCAATGAGGTGAGTAGAATAGCGGGTATTTACAATTACTCGGAGGCACAGCGTCAACTGCTTAATAAAGTTTCTGAAGCAGAAAGGTTGCATTTGATAATATTTTCAATAACACTCTTCTTTATAATTTTTATTTCCTTCATAGTTCTGCTTTTCAAAGCCCGTATTAAGAAAGAACGCGAGCAAATAAAGCTTTCAAATCAGACTTATTATAATCTCCTCCAAGAATATTCATCCCTGATGGAAGAATTGGATTATCTCAAAACAAACCAAGACAAGCTTATACTGAATCTTGGAAAACTCAAAAAGGAGAAGGAAGAAAAGATAGCCGCATTGCAGTCAGAGCTCTCCGCCTATTACGGGAACATGAATGTCTCATTATGGGAAGACCAATGCCGACTTTACAACCATACTATCGTGAAGCAACTGCATGATCAGGCGACAAAAGGCATGGAGATTTCAGACTGTGAATGGAATGAGTTAGAGAAATACATCGCCAAGACTTTGCCCGATTTCCATAACTTTGTACTATCATATGAAAGCAACATGACTATCAACGATTATAAGGTTTGCATGTTGACGAAACTTCACTTTATACCGTCGGAAATTCTTGTATTACTTCATGTGTCCAAGCAGCAAGTTTCCAATATTAGGAGTAAACTCAACAAGTTGCTTTTCAATGAAAAAGGTACAAAAAACTTTGATTCCAATATTCAGAAAATATAAAGTGTCTCAAGTTTCCGAAGCTCGGGGTGTATATCGTTTGGTGAGGTTGCGTGCAATTGGTTGTCGCCATGTGGAGAATCGAGTTTCAAAAGTCGCGCTTTTCTGAAAGAATAACTCGCAAAATCATCTTGAAAATGAGTGGAATCATCCATTTTTGATTAAAATATGTTATTTTTGATAACAAAAAGAAGAAATGATGTTCTTTATTAAAAAAATATCATTACCTTTGCAATGTGTTTTTCATAGTATTAGATTTAAGGTTAACAAGGTTGGAGTACAGCGGTACTCCTTTTTTTATGTCTTTTGGTCAACCGGTATGGGAGAATACGATAGTTCGTTCTGCATTCTCCGGTTGCACCTATCGTGAAGTTCATAATTCTTCCTAGAAAAATTAATAAGCAAAGAACTTTGAGTATTCGGCAATTTTTTCTTATATTTGCAGTCTGTATTCAACATAAAAAGGAATGAGCAATAATTCCGAAACCAAGGACGATATCTTATTCTCCGACCAACATATATTGGATTTATCGAATCCCGATGACCAACTGCCATGGGTAGCATTGCAGCTATTCAGCATGAACCAGCGAACAATCGCCGATGAACTCAAAAAGAAGAATTTTGAGATCTTCGTGCCTTTGGAATGGGTTGTATCTGAAAAGACGCCCGGGCATAGAACGCGAGAGTTGCGTCCGGTGGTGAGAAACCTGTTGTTTCTGAAAGCCGGTGTGACCGACGACGTATTGCGTAAGGAGGTACTCCAACTGAACTATCCCGTGCGTCTGCTAAGAAAGTCAAAAGACACAAACGACCTGGCCAAGATCCCGGCCAGTCAGATGTATGAGTTTCAGGTGATGTGCAACCCGGAACTGATGGGTAAGAAAATCATCTCTACCGACGAGGCAAAGTTGAAGAAGGGACAGCCCGTCATGGTGACCCATGGTCCGCTGAAAGGCCTTAGGGGCCGCCTGGTCAGGGCCAGCAAGAAATATTATCTTCTCAAGGAGATTCCCGGTGTATCCGTGATGCTGAACGTCTCGAGATGGTGCTGTGAGCCTATTGAGGAGGCAAAATAAAATAAGGAGTTAAGAGGTGCTGATCTCTTAACTCCTTATTTTATATCTGATTATAAGTCAACTGCTTAGAATTCCGACGTGAAGTGGAACTTGATGTGCTTGAAGTCTTGCTGGGCCATGCTCAGCACGTAGCTGCTATCGGCAAGAAACACGTCGCGTCCCTCACGGTCTTTGGCCATATACTGATACTTGCGCTTCTTGAAGTTGTCAAGCTCGTCGGCATCGTCGCTCTCTATCCAGCAGGCCTTGTAGAGGTGGACAGGTTCCCAGCGGCACTTGGCGTTGTATTCGTGCTCAAGTCGGTACTGGATAACCTCGAATTGCAACTGGCCTACCGTGCCGATGATTTTGCGGTTGTTGAACTGGTTGACGAACAACTGGGCCACACCTTCGTCCATCAACTGCTCGATGCCCTTGGAGAGCTGCTTGGCCTTCATCGGGTCGTCATTCTCGATATACTTGAACATCTCGGGCGAGAAACTGGGCAATCCGCGGAAGTGAATCTGCTCGCCCTCGGTCAGCGTGTCGCCAATCTTGAAGATTCCGTTGTCGGGCAGTCCTACGATGTCGCCAGGATAAGCCTCGTCGACGGTAGACTTGCGCTGTGCCATGAATTGGGTAGGGGAGGAGAAGCGCACCGTCTTGCCCAGACGCACGTGGAGGTAGGGCTGGTTGCGGACGAACTTGCCCGAGCAGACCTTGCAGAAAGCGATACACGAGCGGTGGTTGGGGTCGATATTGGCCGTAATCTTGAAGATGAAGCCAGTGAACTTGGGCTCTGTGGGCAGCACCAATCGCTCCTCAGCTTTCGTGGGGCGCGGGCTGGGGGCTATCTCGACAAAGCAGTCGAGCAGTTCCTGCACGCCGAAGTTGTTCAGAGCCGAGCCAAAAAACACGGGGGCAACCTCTGCCCGGCGATATTCGTCGACGTTGAATTCGGAGTAGACACCATTGACGAGTTCCAAGTCGCTGCGCAGTTGCTCAGCCTCGCGTTCGCCCACGTGCTTGTCGAGTTCTTCAGAGTTGACGTCGACAGCCACCTTCTCGGTGACGCGCTGCTTGTTGGGCGTGAAGAGATTGAGCTGTTGCTCATAGATATTGTATACGCCTTTGAACCGGGCTCCCTGACCGATGGGCCATGAGAGCGGGCGCACTTGGATGCTGAGTTCTTCTTCCAGTTCGTCGAGTAGGTCGAAGGGGTCGCGTCCCTCGCGGTCCATCTTGTTGATGAAGATGATGACGGGCGTATTGCGCATGCGGCAGACCTCCATGAGCTTGCGGGTCTGGGCCTCAACGCCCTTGGCGGAGTCGACGACGATGATGGCAGAGTCGACGGCCGTCAGCGTGCGGTAGGTGTCTTCGGCAAAGTCCTGGTGACCGGGAGTGTCGAGAATGTTCACCTTATATCCCTTGTAGTCGAACTCCATGACAGAGGTCGAGACAGAGATACCACGTTGCTTCTCGATGTCCATCCAGTCGGATGTGGCCGTCTTGCGGATCTTGTTGTTCTTCACCGCGCCAGCCACTTGAATCTGGCCACCGAAAAGAAGGAACTTCTCGGTCAGCGTGGTCTTACCGGCGTCGGGGTGGGAGATGATGGCAAAGGTGCGTCTGCGTTCTATTTCGTTCATTTTTTCAGGGCTTTCATGTTGTCCATGCAGGTCTTGAGCGCGTCTATCCAGTAGGGAATCTTGATGCCGAAGGTCTCTTTCACCTTGGTCTTGTCCAGCACGCTGTAGGCGGGGCGTTTAACGGGCGAGGGGAACTCGTCGCTGTGGCAGGGCTGGATGTCGCAGGCGGTGTTGCCGGCAAAGGCAGCAATGGCTTTGGTGAAGTCGTACCAGCTGCAGACGCCCTCGTTGCTGAAGTGATAGATGCCATCATGGCCTTCAAACTGTCGGTTCTCCAGAATCTGGAAGATGCAGCGTGCCAGGTCGCCGGCGTAGGTAGGCGTGCCGCATTGGTCGAACACTACCTTCAGTTGGGGTTTGGTGGCCGTCAGGTTGAGCATGGTCTTGAGAAAGTTGTGGCCAAACTCGCTGTAGAGCCATGCTGTGCGGAAGATGATGTAGTGGGCTCCCGTGGCCATAATCTTCTGTTCGCCATGAAGTTTGGTCAGTCCGTAGACGCCAGTGGGTGTGCCTTTCTGATCTTCGCGGCAGGGCGTGTTGTAAGGATCGCCACCGAAAACGTAATCGGTGGAGATGTGGATGAGCAGTCCTCCCACTTCTTTCATGGCGAGGGCCAGGTTTTCGGGAGCTTTGGCGTTGAGCGTCTCAACGATTTCTCCGGCTGTCTCTGCCTTGTCAACGTTGGTCCAGGCAGCGCAGTTGACGATGCACTTGATGTCGTTGTCGGCCACAGTCTTGCGGATGGCCTCCATATTGGTGATATCGAGGTGCTCGTAGCCCTCGCAAACATCGGTGAAGATGTAATGATCTTTGGAATCGCGGCTGACGAGCTGCATCTCGTTGCCCAATTGCCCGTTGGCTCCTGTTACTAAAATATTCATATCTTTTTCTTTTTTTATTCCTATTTATAAAGTGGAGAAAAGTCATTCCGAATCTCTTGTGGAATGCGACTGGCATTCAGGGTGGCTTCTCTCGCCATATTTAACTTATTAGTGTCTCAGCATTATTAGAGCTGAACGTCATCATCGAATTTCAGTCCTTCGTCGCGGTCTTTCACGTAGTAGTCGCTTAGCATCCCGATGAAGGTGGTGATTTCCTTCAGCGCAGCCTGTGTGGCGGGAGAGATTTCCTTGTGCTGCAACTCGAGCATCATCTTGCCATAGAGCGCGTTCATGCAAGTCTCAATCTCGCCCTCATCGCCCAGACTCTCGTCGGCCCGCTTGTTGCGGCTGCGGATTTCTACGATATAGGGCAGCACTTTGTAGTATTGGGCATTGTAATAGGGAAACTTGTCCGATTGCAGCAATCGCTGATGCAGGTCGGTCATGTCTTCAAGAATCACCTTGTTGATCTGCAGATGTCCCTGTTCGCGGCATCCCTCCTGATTCATCATGCGGATGAGATTGCCAAACCAGTCGGCTTCCTCTTCTTTCTGCTCATCGGTGTAGTCGGTGAATTTCTGGATATATTCCCTCTCGATGAGCGGCAGGTGGCAACCGTAGGCCCGAATGAGGTCTTCGATCTGCCACATGTAGAGCAGGTATTCAGCGATGGATTTCTTTCTGAGTTCTTTTGCTATATACATGATGGATGTAATATGAAATCATAAGATAATTTGTTTCAGAACGACGGCAACTGATAGAGGTTGAACGCCGTTCCGATGATGCACACGAGCGAGAAAATTACCACCAGTGTGCCAATGATGCGGTTGATAATCAATATTCCCGTTTCGTCGAACTTGTTGCGAATTTTGTCGACAAGCCATGTCAGTCCGTACCACCACAGGAGGGCTCCAAAGATAATGCTGGCGAAGCCGAGAATCATCTCGAGCGGATGATGGGGAATGACGAATGCGAAAAGCGCAAAGGTCGACATGAAGAGGAAGATGATGAGCGGATTGCTGAACGTCACGAGGAAGGCTGTTATCCCATTGTGCCAAAGCGTACCTTTCTGCTTGGCGCTCTTGTGAATCTGTTTCTTGGGCTTCGTCATGAAGGTGTAGATGCCGAAGCACAACAGCATCAGGGAACCACCAATCTGAAGATAAAATTTGTATTTCGGATTGTTGATAAAGTCGACAACAAAAGACATGCCGAATCCCGTTATCATAGCGTAGATGATGTCGCTAATAGCAGCGCCCACACCCGTTACGAATCCGTACCAACGGCCCTTGTTCAGTGTGCGTTGTATGCAAAGGATACCCACGGGACCCATTGGCGCCGAAGCGATGATGCCAATGAGGATTCCCTTGAGAATCATGGCAAACAAATCGATTTGAAAAAGAGATGTCATATTCGACCGCAAAGTTACTAAATTTAATTGATATACATTTAAATTAGGTGGAAAATATTGAAAACCAAAAACGGCATAACAAAAAACGAAAGAAAGTGTTGGTGATTACAAAACTTTTTTTTAATTTTGCGAATAGTAGTTTACGCTAAGACTAAAACTGAAAACTATAACATAATTTTACGAAATGGAAGCAAATAATGAAATTAAGCCGTATGTGATTGGCTTGGATTTGGGTGGAACTAACTCTGTTTTTGGTATTGTTGACAGCCGTGGCGATATCAAGGCAACGACTGCAGTGAAGACACAGGCTTACGAGAAGGTAGAAGACTACGTGAAGGCTTGCGTCGATGCAGTCCAGGTGATTATCGATCAGACTGGCGGCATCCAGAACATTAAGGCTATGGGTATTGGTGCCCCCAATGGTAACTTCTATACAGGCAGTATCGAGTTTGCCCCCAACTTGGCTTGGGGCCACAATGGTGTTGTGCCATTGGCCGATATGTTCTCCAAGGCTCTGGGTGTACCTGTGGCTCTGACCAACGATGCCAATGCAGCCGCTATCGGTGAGATGACTTACGGCGTGGCTCGTGGTATGAAGAACTTCATCATGCTGACCCTCGGAACAGGTGTTGGTTCTGGTATCGTTATCAATGGACAGATGGTCTACGGCAGCGATGGCTTTGCCGGTGAGTTGGGCCATGTAATCATGGTTCGTGAGAACGGTCGTCCCTGTGGCTGCGGCCGCAAGGGTTGCTTGGAGGCTTATTGCTCAGCTACTGGTGTTGCCCGTACGGCACGCGAGTTCCTGAAAGAGTCGGCTGAGCCCTCTCTGCTCCGCGACATGAAGGCCGAGGACATCACCTCTCTCGACGTGAGTCTGGCTGCTGCTAAGGGCGACAAGTTGGCAAAGCGCGTCTATGACTTCACTGGCGAGATGCTGGGTGAGGCTTGCGCTGACTTCGTGACGTTCTCTTCTCCTGAAGCATTCGTATTCTTCGGTGGTCTGACCAAGGCTGGCGACCTGCTGATGAAACCTTTGGAGCGCAGCTATCGTGAGCATGCACTGCCTATCTTCCGCGATAAGCCTAAGTTCCTCGTCAGCAGCCTCGACGGATCCAGCGCAGCTGTGCTTGGTGCTTCTGCTGTGGGTTGGGATATCAACAAGTAATCTCTGAACAGTAAACCCTTAATAAAAACGGGATTTGGAACTCGCTGTGAGGTCCAAATCCCGTTTTTCTATTTCTTATTGGTAGGCTCTTTTAGCGCCTTCTATCAGGGCTGTGGGGCGTTAGGTATCAGCCTGATCTATCAAAGGGCTGTGAGGCTGTTGATATCGTGATTGCCGTTGAGGAAGGAGCGGGCGTCCATACGCTTCTTTCCGCTGAGTTGTAGCTCCGTAATCTCCAGCCAGTTGTCGGCGCAGGCAATGTAGAGATGCCCTTTCTCTTCGCGGATGTCACCTGGCTTGCTGCCATTTGTGGGCTGTCCCGTCTTGCGCGATTCTATAATTTTCAGGGTCTTTCCATCGCTCAGCGTTGTCCATGCACAGGGATAGGGACTGAGTCCGCGCACGAAATCGTAGACTTGTTTGGCTGTCTGGTCCCATTTGATCTGGCATGTCTCTTTGAAAATCTTTGGCGCGGGCTTCAATTCGGCTTCAGACTGCCCGATGAGTTCGCTTTGATCGATGCTATCGATATTGCCTTCTGAGGCGAGAATCTTGTCAACGGTCTCCACGCAGATGTCTGCACCCAGTTTCATCAGTCCGTCGTAGACGTATTCTACGTTGGCGTCGTCGGGGATGGGGAAGTGCCTCTGAGCGATAATGCGTCCCGTGTCGATGTTCTTGTCGAGGAAGAAAGTCGTCACTCCGGTCTCAGTCTCGCCGTTGATGACAGCCCAGTTGATGGGAGCGGCACCGCGATACTGCGGCAGTAGGGCAGCGTGAACGTTGAAAGTTCCCAATCGCGGCATGGCCCAAACCACTTCTGGCAGCATGCGGAAGGCCACTACCACTTGCAAGTCGGCCTTCCACTGTCGCAACTGGTCGAGGAAGGTCTCGTCCTTCATCTTCACCGGCTGGAGCACTGGAATGTCGTGAGCCACGGCATATTGTTTCACTTCTGAAGGCTGGAGAGTATTCTGGTGGCGCCCTACGGGACGGTCGGGCTGCGTTACTACACCTACAACGTTATATCCATTTTCAACGAGCCGCTGCAGAGAGCCTACGGCAAACTCAGGCGTGCCCATAAAGACAATTCTTAAATCTTTCTTGTTCATGCTGCAAAGTTAGAAAAAATATTCTATATCGTGAGCAAATGTTCTTATAATTGGGCAATATATTCTTGAAGAAAAATCTTGCTTTCTTTTTGTGATTGAAAAATCTTTTGTACTTTTGTGAATAAAAGGATAATTAACACCTATGACACAGGAAGAAGACATAAAGAACGCCGTTGACGTTCTTCGTAAGGGAGGCGTCATTCTGTATCCCACAGACACTGTTTGGGGTATCGGCTGCGACGCTACCAATCCCGAAGCTGTAAAGAGAGTTTATGAAATCAAGCACCGCGATGATTCCAAGGCGCTTATTTGTCTGGTCGACAGTGAGGCCAGGCTTCAACGTTACGTTCGCGATGTGCCAGACGTGGCTTGGGAACTCATTGATGCCGTGACGAAGCCAACAACACTCATTCTTGATGGGGCAAGCGGGCTGGCTGAGAATCTGATAGCCGAGGACGGAAGCGTAGGTCTGCGCATCACGAAGGAGAAGTTCTCCCATGATCTTTGCTATCGTTTTCAGAAGCCGCTCGTGTCCACTTCGGCCAATATCAGTGGCGAACCAGCAGCTCAGAACTATTGTGACATCTCGGAGGAACTGCTGGCAAGCGTAGACTACGTGTGCTGGACGCGGCGTCAGGAGCATTTGCCTCATACTCCGAGCAGCATTATCAAACTGAAGAAAAACGGAGAGATAACTATTATAAGGAAATAAGATGACCAATAGAGTAATCACTTGGACTATCAATAAGGTGCCCCGGCGTCAACTCACCATCATTTTAGCTGTAGCGGTGGGAGTGTTGGCTTCCTTTGCCGCCTATGTTCTGCATTGGCTCATTTCGCAGATACAACTTTTGCTCACGGCGGGCTTCAACCGTGACACGTCCAATTTGCTCTATCTGCTTTTTCCTGTAGTTGGTATTTTCTTGACGATGCTTTTTGTGAAGTACGTCGTCAAGGACAATATCTCTCACGGTATCACGAGGGTGCTCTATGCCATCTCCACTAAGCAATCCCGTCTTAAGCCTCACAACATGTGGTCGTCGGTCATTGCCTCTGCCATCACCATCGGCTTTGGTGGTAGTGTGGGTGCTGAGGCACCAATCGTTTTGACGGGTTCGGCCATCGGCAGCAACCTTGGTCAGCTCTTCAACCTCGACCGCAAATCGTTGATGCTCCTTTTGGGCTGTGGCGCTTCTGCCGCCATCGCCGGCATCTTTAAGGCACCGATAGCTGGACTGGTCTTCACGCTCGAAGTTTTGATGATCGACTTGTCGATGGCTTCGCTTGTGCCTATCCTCACATCGAGCGTTACGGCAACGGTTCTCACCTATATCTTGTCGGGGCAGAGCTCGCTTTTTGATTTCCAGTTGGATTCGGCTTGGCAGGTCGACCGTGTGCCGGCAAGCGTTCTCTTCGGTGTGTTCTGCGGCTTCGTGTCGCTCTATTTCATCCGGATGATGACCGCTTGTGAGGGAGTCTTCGCCCAGCTTCGCCAGTATCCCTATACAAAACTGCTCTTGGGTGGACTCGTGTTGAGTACGCTTATATTCTTGTTTCCTTCTCTATATGGCGAGGGATACAATTCTATCAGCACTCTACTCAATGGGAAGACTGATGCAGACTGGGATGTGGTGATGGACCGCTCACTATTTGCCGGTCATGGTGGATTGCTTTTGGTATATATAACAGGTGTCCTTTTGACCAAGATCGTCGCTACTTCTTCAACCAATGGCGCTGGCGGATGCGGTGGAACCTTTGCGCCCTCGTTGTTTGTGGGCGCTTTTGGCGGATTCCTCTTTGCCCGTTTGTGGAATATCTATCAGATAGGAGTTTATATTCCCGAGAAAAATTTCACGCTCTTGGGCATGGCTGGCGTTATGGCTGGCGTGATGCACGCCCCATTGACCGGAATATTCCTGATAGCTGAGATTACAGGCGGCTATCAATTGTTTGTACCTCTATTAATAGTAGCTGTGGTCTCCGTGATGACCATCAGCATATTTGAGCCTCACAGCATTTACGCTATGCGATTGGCGCGTGAGGGAAAGCTTGTCACCCACCACACAGACCAAAGTGTATTGACGCTTATGAGTCTTGATTCGGTGATAGAGCGTGACGTGGTAACTGTCAGACCAACGACACCGATGGGCAAGATGGTCAATATTCTTTCCCAGACGCCCACTTCGTTTATCCTTGTTACCGACGACGGCGGTCATCTTTTGGGAGAAGTAGACTTGTTGAAGATTCGGAATGTTGTATTCCGTACGGAGCTCTATCAGAAGTTTACGGTTGCCCAGCTCATGACCGACGTTAAAGCAACGTTGGGCAAGGATGACCCGATGACTGATGTGATGAAGAAGTTTGAGGCTACTGGTGCTGATTATCTGCCTGTGGTTGATCTCGATAACCGACTCATCGGATATGTTTCCCGTGTACATCTCTATGGTATGTATCGCAAGCTCGTGGCCGATTTCAGTGCAGAATAGCATAATAGCCCCATCCCAACTGGATGAAGGCGGTTGGTGTCTAGTGTATGTATCTGCTACATGATGTTTCGCGACAATTGTCACCTTACATGATTTTAGCTATTTTATATTCTTCTTTCTCGTATTTCGTCATTCCGGCCTTTGTGGGTGATGTTAGTATGGTCTGTTCCCGATGGATGTACGGGGCATTACGGAATCGTGTTATAGACGAAATCTCATCGTTTTACTGCCGAATCTTGAGATGATAATTGATTGTTAAAACAAATAAAAAAGCAATTCACTCGAAAGTGAATTGCTTTTAGAGGTACCTGGCGGAGTCGAACCGCCTTGAACGGTTTTGCAGACCGTTACCTAACCGTTCGGACAAGGTACCGTAGCCGCTTTGGTTAAGCGACTGCAAAGGTATAACAAATTCCTGATACCTGCAAACTTTTTCCTACTTTTTTTATTAGAAATGCATTTTCTCGAAGTCTCGGTCTGGCTACGGGGTTAATGCAACTCATGTCATTGGAAAGAAAGAGCAAGTAATCGGACGTCTATTTCTTCTTCTTGGGACGGATGTTGTATTCAAACTTCAGGTAGGCGTAATGGGAGTAGACATCATTCCACGACTCGACGCGCTGATATGCACCCACGTTGCTGCTGTAGTTGTTCCTCTGGTTGAGAATATCGTCCATGCCGAGCGTGAGTGTTCCAAGATTCTTCAGCACTGACAATGAAACCGAAGCGTTCCAGATGCAGCGGTGGCGGTTGATGCTCGATGACAGGTAACCGCAGTGGAACTCGTCGCTGATGTCGGACGAGAATTTAATCTTGTTCATCTTGACCCAGGTCTTCAAACCATAGGTGAAGTCCAACGGCTTGTTGTCGAAAGCAGGCGTCAGTGTGTAGTGATAGTTGTTGGCGGTGAGCCTTCCGTATAAAGAAGTCTGGAAATTTTCAGTCTCATAAGCCAAATCGAGATTGTCATTGAACGTGAAGCCACGCTCTGTGTTGCGCGAGAGTGGCTGGTCTACGTCTGTAATCGTGAGATAGGCATAGGAGCGCTGCCAAGTGGCTTTGGATCTATTCCTGAACGTGAAGAAGGGTCCGAAGCTCTGTTCGTAGTTGAATTGCACTTCCAGTTGGTTGCCACCTTTCACGTTTATGGGCATCATGGTGTAGCCGCCCGTCTGGCTATTGTAGGCCATCAGGTAGGAGAGGGGAGACGACTCGTGAACAAAGTCCACCACCGTGTTGAGCATGATCTGTTGGCGCGGGAAGAACTTTGTATAGTTGCCACTTGCCTCATAGGTGCCGCTATTGCGCAGGTTGGGATTGCCCCGCTCGATGCTCAGAGGATTGCGGCTGTCGGCATAGTTCAGCTTTTGCGTAAGTTCGGGTTGCGTGTTCTTATAGGATAATCCTAGATTGACGCTCTGTGTACGATCAATCTTAAAGCTCCATATCAGCGACGGGGCAATGAGATGCGTGCTGCGAGTGGCCACTGTGTCAAGGCTGCCGCGCTGATAGTCAAGGTGGTCGTGATACCAACTCCAGGTAATGGAAGGCGAGATGGTGTTGTGCTTGGAGAAGCTGTAGACCAATGAAGCCTCCACCGTGTTGTAGAACGTGTTCTGATGAGAGCGGAGCCTGTTGGCGATATCGGCGTTCAAGGGATGATAGTCGGCAGGAGCATCACTGAGACTGTCGGCGTAGAAGTCGATATTGTTGCGGTTGAAGTTGTAGCCCACGGTTTCAGAGAGGTCGAGTAGAAATTTATCGCTGAAGGTATACTGAATCTCAGACTTAATACTGTTGTTGGCAGACAGCATGGGATTGCGCCCCCACTGGTTGATGCCGATGCTGGGCTGCCGTTGCAGATAGTCGTAGTTGCGGTTGATGAGTTGGCGCTCATTGCTTGAATTCAACTCACTTTCGGCGGAGAGATCAAACTCGCCCTTCTCGTCGGGTAGAAAGTGAGACCACTGTGACGACAGTTTGATCTGGTTTTGGTCGTTGTTGGCTAAGCTGCGGTCGCGGCTGCGCAGCAACGTGTGGTTGAAAAGCGCTGTGCCCGGCTGAGCATTGAATGTCTCTTCAATGGGGAAACTGCCAAACGCGTAGGGCTCCTCATCGTAGCGGGTCAACAGGTTTTCGTCCTTTGTGTGGCTCTTTGTGTAGGTATAATTGGCCTCAAAGTACACCTCGTTTACCGAATCGGTATAGATATCCGTCTGAAAGTCTATCGACGGAGAGAGATTATGCTTATAGGTGTGGGCTCTGTTGAGCGTGAAAGTCTGCTCCTCGTTGGGAAAATAATTCTGCGTTGATGAATGGCTGTCGGTCCACTCGTCGTGATGTCCCAAGTAGGGGCCGAAGGCGATATTGTTGTTGTCCTCAGCACCCTCGGTCATCCAGTTGTGCCCGAAAGAGATTCCGCCGAATAGTCCTTTGCCGAAGTTGTAGTTGCCTGACGAAGAGGTGCTGTTGGCTTTCATTTTCCATGTCTCGTTGATATTGTTGGCGTCGAGAAGGAACATGATGGGCGTAGTGTCGGAGAGCCGCATACCGTTTGTGTGGGCTTTGTAGTGATTGGTCGTGAGGTATTGTGCTTCGGCAGTACTGAAGAACTTATCCATGAATCCTGGTTTTATCTGTATGTCGAGCACGTTGTCCTCCTTGCCGTCGCTAACGCCCGTGTGACGGGCTAGCTTGGAGCCACGGTCGTAGAGCTTCAGCTTCTTCACGATGTCGGCGGGAAGTTGCGAGATCATACCTTCGCTGAAGACATCCTTGCCGTTCATCATCAGCCGGATGGGCTTGTTGTTCCAGTATAAACTGCCATCATCGTGCTGCGAGACGCCGGGCAGCTTGCGCAGTAATTCTATTATCTTTGCGTTATCCTCCAATTTGATGGCTTCTGGATTGAACACGATGGTATCGCCACTCATTGTTATCTTTGGTAAGTGGCCTGTCACCTCCACCGCTTTCAGCATCGTGGACGAATGCTTCAGCTCGATGTCTCCTAGGTCAATAGTGTCGTTGCTTTCCATGATAGAGAAGAGATATTCGGCTTTGGTGTAGGTCTTGTAGCCGAGAAAGGAGATGCTGATGACAGCCCGGCCTGTAAGAAAGGATAAGAGGGTGAAATTTCCCAGACTGTCGGTCGATTGCGAGGAAGTGGTCCGGCTGGCACCTACAGTTATTACGAGTTGGACGTTGGCATCAGCTATAGGCTGTTTGGTTTCTGCATCGATAACCCTTCCTTTGACACCGTCGGCCAAAGTAGTAGCGGAGAAGGAAAACAATAATAAGAGAATACAGAGAAACCGGTGTAAGTAGTATATTCTTTTCATACGCGTATTGTATAGTTGTGGTGGTTAGAGCGTCGAGGAAACTTCAGTGTTGGTGGTAGACATTCAAAGCGGACCGTAGCGATAGGGGCCAAATGTCTCATGAAAGAAAAAATGTCCCGTTGTCGAGATTGAATGGCAACGGGAAATGAGAGTTTATTTCTTAAGAATTAATAAGCGAAGAGAGGATAGTTCTTCATCGTAGCGTTCACCTTCTCGCGAACGCTGGTGATGACTTTCTCGTCCTCGGGAGCATTCAGCACCGTCTCGATGAGCTCAGCGATGAGGTGCATCATGTCTTCCTTGGCGCCACGTGTCGTCATGGCAGCTGTACCGAGGCGGATACCGCTGGTCTGGAAAGCAGAGCGGCTGTCGTTGGGCACCATGTTCTTGTTGACCGTGATGTCGGCAGCAACGAGTGCATTCTCTGCTACCTTACCTGTAAGGTCGGGGTACTTCGTGCGCAGGTCGACAAGCATCGAGTGGTTGTCGGTACCACCACTTACCACATGGAAGCCACGGTCCATCAAGTCCTGAGCCAGCACGGCTGCATTCTTCTTCACCTGCATAGCGTACTCCTTCCATTCAGGCTGCAGATTCTCGAAGAAGCCAACAGCCTTGGCTGCGATGACGTGCTCCAGCGGACCGCCCTGGATGCCGGGGAACACAGCAGAATTGAGCAGAGAGCTCATCGGGCGGAGTTCGCCCTTCTTGTTGCGCTTGCCGAAGGGGTTGGGGAAATCCTTACCCATGAGGATGATACCGCCACGCGGACCACGCAGAGTCTTGTGAGTAGTGGACGTCACGATGTGAGCATATTTCACGGGGTTGTCGAGCAGACCGGCAGCGATGAGGCCTGCGGGGTGAGCCATATCGATCATGAGCAGAGCACCCACCTCATCGGCAATCTGGCGCATGCGCTTGTAGTCCCATTCGCGGCTGTAGGCAGAGCCACCGCCGATAATGAGTTTGGGCTTGTTCTCCAATGCCAACTTCTCCATCTCGTCGTAGTCAACGCGGCCGGTCTCCTTGTTGAGGTTGTAGCCGATGGGGTTGTAGAGAATACCTGAGGTGTTGACCTTGCTTCCGTGAGACAGGTGGCCACCCTCGTCGAGGTTCAGACCCATGAAGGTGTCGCCGGGCTTCAAGACAGCCAGCAGCACAGCTGCGTTGGCCTGAGCTCCAGAGTGGGGCTGCACGTTGGCAAACTCAGCACCGAAGAGCTTCTTCACTCTCTCGCGTGCGAGGTCCTCCGACTGGTCGACGATCTGGCAGCCGCCATAGTAGCGGTGACCGGGCAGACCCTCGGCATACTTGTTGGTCATGTAGGAACCCATGGCGCGCATCACTTCGTCGCTGACGAAGTTTTCTGATGCGATAAGTTCCATACCCTTCAGCTGGCGCTGATGCTCTTGTTCAATCAAATCAAAGATTTTCTGATCTTGCATCATGATTTTAATTGTTTTGGATGAGTTATTAAATTTAGTGTTCACAAAGCTTCACGTTGTCGATATACTGCTCTTTGTCGCAGTAGTGACATTTCAAGATACCCTTTTCCTTGTCGATGACGTTGAAGATGGTCTGCATGGGCTCGTTGTTGGTGATGCACTTGGGGTTGTTGCATTTCACGATTCCCCGCAGCTCGTCGGGTGTCTCAACGGTTTTCTTCTCCACCACCTCGTAGTTGCGGATGATGTTGAGCACGATTTTGGGAGCGACCACGCTGAGCCGTGAGATCTCTTCCTCGGTGAAGAACTTGTCGGTAATCTTGATGATTCCCTTGCGTCCAATTTTCTTCGAAGGCAGGTTGTAGCCAATCGTGACGGGCGTGTCAAGATCCTGAAGGTGTAGCAGGTTGGCCACGTCGTAGGTCTTGTCGGCCGGTATATGGTCGATGACGGTTCCGTTCTCGATGGCCGTCACCAGTAGTTCTTTCTTTGCCATAGTCATAATTAATCAATAATAGTTTTGTCGTTCTTGACCTCGTCCAGGCTGATGCCCAGACAGTAGGCATAGATGGCCTCGCGGGCATAGAGTCCGTTGCGGGCCTGCTGGATGTAGTAAGCATGCGGGTTGCTGTCGACATCATAGGCAATCTCGTTCACGCGGGGCAGCGGGTGCATGATGCGCATGTTGGGCTTCACGTTGGTGAGCATGGCATTACGCAGGATGTAGACATCCTTCACGCGCTCATACTCCATCAGGTCGGAGAAGCGCTCCTTCTGCACACGCGTCATATATAGAATGTCGGCCTCGGAGATAACATCGTTGGTGAACTCCGTGTGTTCCTCAAACTTGATGTTGTGTTTGCGGCAGTAGATCTTGTACTCCTCGGGCATAGCCAGTTCTGGCGGAGCGATGAAGTGGAAGGTAGGGTTGAAGTGGCGCATGGCCGTGATGAGCGAGTGAACGGTGCGGCCGTATTTCAAGTCGCCCACAAGATAGATGTTGAGGTTGTCGAGAGTGCCTTGGGTCTTGTAGATGGAGTAGAGATCGAGCAGGCACTGCGAGGGGTGCATGTGGGCACCGTCACCAGCGTTGACGATGGGCACGGGGGCAACCTCAGAGGCATATTGGGCAGCGCCCTCGATGTAGTGGCGCATGGCAATGATGTCGGCATAATTGGACACCATGAGGATTGTGTCCTTCAGCGTCTCGCCCTTGGAGACGCTCGAAGCCTTTGCGTCGGAAAAGCCGATGACACGCGCGCCAAGCCGGTTGGCCGCCGTCTCAAAGCTCAATCGTGTACGTGTAGAGGGCTCATAGAAAAGCGTAGCAACCACTTTGCCCTTGAGCAACTCGCGGTTGGGATGCTTCTCAAACTCTTGCGCCATTTGCAGGAGATACATGATGTCGTCTCTTGACAAATCGGCAATCGTCACAAAATTATGTTTTTCCATATTATCAGTTGTGGATTTGAAAGTTCCAGTTTTCGAGTGCTAAGTTAATCATAATTTTCCATTTCTGTGGCATATTTCAAAAGAATTTCTTAATTTTGCACGATTAATGTTCTTTGCGGTGATTAAAATCCGCAAAAACAGGCTTAATCCAGGAGTTGCCGACATCCCCCAAGGGAGGGGTGACACCATTAATTGTTATCATTATTTATGAGAAGAAAGTTTATACATTTCCTGTGGTGGACGCTGGCTTCCGTAGTAGGTTTCGTACTGGTGGCTTTCATCATGATATGGAATGGATGGATAGGCTACATGCCTCCCATAGAGGATCTGCAGAACCCCATCGACCGTTCTGCCACTCAGGTATATTCGAGCGACGGCAAGGTGCTGGGCACATGGAATGCCGACCGCGAAAACCGAATCGTCATTCCCTACTCAAAACTTTCGCCTTATCTTGTCCAGGCGCTCGTAGCCACGGAGGACGTGCGCTTCTACGACCATTCGGGCATCGACTTCATCGCTCTTGGACGAGCCATCGTGAAGCGCGGACTCTTGGGACAGGTCAATGCGGGTGGTGGATCCACTATCACGCAGCAGCTGGCCAAGCAGCTCTATTCAGGCAAGGCCCACTCCACATTGGAGCGCCTCTTCCAGAAGCCCATCGAGTGGGTGATAGCCATCAAGCTGGAAAGGTATTATACAAAGGAGGAGATCATCGCCTTATATCTCAACTACTTTGATTTCCTTCACAATGCCGTGGGCATCAAGATAGCGGCCAATACCTATTTTAATAAGGAGCCCAAAGACCTGACTATCGACGAGTCGGCCACGCTGATTGGCCTTTGCAAGAATCCTTCCTTCTTCAATCCCGTGCGCTATCCCGACCGTTGCACCGACCGCCGCAACGTCGTGCTGATGCAGATGCAGAAGGCTGGCTACATCAGTCACGGTCAATTCACCGATTATGCCTCGGAGCCTCTCGTGCTCAACTTCCACCGCACAGACCACAAGGATGGAACGGCCACCTACTTCCGCGAATTCCTGCGCCAGTATATGATGGCCCAGCGTCCCAACCGAAGCGATTATCCCTCATGGAATCAGCGCCAATACGTCATCGACTCTATCGCCTGGGCACGCGACCCGCTCTATGGATGGTGCAACAAGAACTTCAAGAAGGACGGTTCGCCCTATAATGTCTATACCGACGGACTGAAGGTCTACACCACCATCGACAGCCGTATGCAGCGCTATGCCGAAGAGGCTGTCTACGGACATGTGGCCAAATACCTGCAGCCCGAGTTCGACAAGGAAAAGCAGGGCCAGCCCAACGCTCCCTTCAGCGATGCACTCAAGCCCGAAGAGGTGCGCACCATCCTGCGCAACTCTATGCGACAGAGCGAGCGCTACCGCAACATGAAGGCTGCCGGCTTCACGGAGGGCGAGATCATGAAGGCCTTCCGTACGCCCACCGATATGACTATCTTCTCCTATCACGGCGACCTCGACACAACGATGACGCCTATGGACTCCATACGCTACTACAAGCATTTCCTGCGCGCTGGATTCATGAGCATGGATCCGAAGACGGGTTATGTGAAAGCTTATGTGGGCGGACTGGACTATACCCACTTCATGTACGACATGGTGATGGGCGGACGCCGTCAGGTGGGCTCCACCATCAAGCCGTTCCTCTACTCGCTTGCCATGGGCAATGGCTTTACGCCCTGCGACAAGGCACCCAACGTGCAGCGCACGTATATGGTGGCTGGACAGCCGTGGACGCCGCGCAACGGCTCGCATGCCCGCTATGGCCAGATGGTCACGCTGGAATGGGGACTGCAGCAGTCGAACAACTGGATTTCGGCCTACCTCATGAGTAAGCTCAATCCCAGCCAGTTTGTGAAGACCTTGCACGACTTTGGCATCAGCAGCCCGGACATCCATCCTTCGATGTCGCTCTGTCTGGGTCCGTGCGACGTGAGCGTTGCCGAGATGGTAAGCGCCTATACAACATTTGCCAACCATGGCATACGCACGGCTCCGATATTCGTGACGAAGATTGAGGATCAGGAAGGCAACGTCATCGCACGCTTCCAGCCTCGTATGAACGAGGTGATCAGTGCCGATGCGGCCAATAAGATGCTGGTGATGCTTCAGGCTGTTGTTGACGGCGGTACGGCCGGACGCCTGCGCTATAAGTTCCATCTTGAAGGCGAGATAGGCGGCAAGACGGGTACCACGAACCGCAACTCCGACGCCTGGTTTATGGGCTTCACGCCTCAACTCGTCAGCGGATGCTGGGTGGGAGGTGAAGACCGTGACATCCACTTCGACACGATGACGATGGGACAAGGTGCAACGATGGCTCTGCCCATCTGGGCCTACTACATGATAAAGGTGTATCGCGACAAGTCGCTGGGCTATACGCCAACAGCCACATTCGGCCTGCCTGAGGATTACAATCCATGTTCGAAGGACGAACAGGACAGTGGTGGCAATGGCGACATGGATATCGACGAAGTGTTCGAATAAAGATTAATGATGTTCCTTCATAGGACGTGGAAGAGAAGTGAGGCTGACGCACCACTTCTCTTTTTCGTATTTCAGCAGCAAGGCAAACTTGGCTGATTCTACGGTGTGGCTTGCAGTGCCGATAGTGTCCATGGCCAGGAAGTTGTGAACGGTAACGAAAGCAACGGCAGTGGAATCTGAAGTGTAGTCGATGTCCTTGAGCCGAAAGGTAGCTCCTTCGGGCATGGCGCGCAGCGAGTCGATGTCGTCTTGGTGAACGTTGCTGGCTGCGTAGACAATCCACTTGCGCGAGGCTGAGTCGACTAAAGGCAAAGCTTCTTTGAAATGCCAGTTAAAGTAGGCTGATGCGAATGTGTCGACAGTTGCCGTCAGTTGGTCTTCCTCTCCCTGATGAGGCCCGCTGCATCCCGTCATAGCCATCAATGAGAGAAGTATCAGGCAATTGCCCGATAAACGTTTGAGTGAAAAAGGTTTCATGCTAATGTCTTTTGGCCTACAAAGATAATCGTTTTTTTCGTCATAACCCTTGATTTTACTATAATTGTGCTTTTAGATTAGCGCTTTTCAGCCGATAATGCACAATTCTGCATTCTTATTATTTGGTTTTGTGTGAAGATACTGGGCTGAACCTGGTTGCTGACAACTGAGAGCAGAACTGCTGACAACTGAGAGCAGAACTGCTGACAGCTGAGAGCAGAACTGCTGACAGCTGAGAGCAGAACTGTCGACAGCTGTCAGCACACATCTACCCTCGAACAACGTTTACTAATTTTTGATATCTTTTATAACCAAAGACAGAAAACAAAAAGGGGACATCGGCTATTTTCAGTGGGTTTGGGACTGTAATTAGGCTAATACTTATTTGCGCACACTAGCGCAAAGCGCGCAGAGAATCAGTATAATCCGATGCGCCATTATAGCCCGTCTTCGAGATAGAGTCTCAGCTATGCTCATCAACTTTTGAAAGACGTGCTTTTTGATCCATCCATCATGGCTATTGCTTTATTGTTGTTTTTTCGGTGAACGACTCCTTATTCATTGACCAGGTCGAGCATGATGCGTATGTCGCAGTTGGTTATTCCATAAATGAGGAATAACTGGCTGTCGTTGTCGAAGGCTTTGCGGAGGTCTTGCGTGCTCTTGGCCTTATAGTTCTTTAAGAGGATAACGGCATCACTGACTTTTCCCTGGAACCACTTGCTGTAAGCCGCATTGAGCCAATCCTGCGCAGCGTCTTCTCCCTTCGTGAGTATTCGGTCGTAGGTTTCCTCAGCCTTCTTTGCTTTGCCAAGGAGAAGGAGTCCCCAGGCCAAAGCCCGCTTCACATCGGTGTTGTCGGGATAGCTGAAGTCCAACTCATATAGTTTCTGCAGTCCTTCGTCAGCCTTTTCGGTCCACAGCAAGCAGATGCCCAGTCTGATCTGGTAAGACGCATTGTCGGGACAGAGCGTGCAGAGCCGGCGGTAGTAGTCGGCCGACTCGACGTAGTTGCCCTGTTCCATGCTGATCCAAGCCACTTTCGAGAGCGCGGCCTTATCTTCGGGCTTCTCCTTGAGAATGCGTTTGTAGTCTTCTGCAGCCTCTTTCGTCTTGCCTTGCTTCTCCAGCCATAGAGCTTTCATCCGGCGTTCGCCTATCGTGAGGGGCTCTTCGGCGTATCGGTCGACCACCTTGCCAAACAGGTCAAGGCGACGACGCTTGACCATAAACTGTTCCATCCTCACGGCCAACTGGCGCAAGGGCGTATGCAGAAACACCGGATGAATGAAGAAGAAGTGCTGCTCGTCCTTGGTGTAGTCGAACGGATTGTTGAAATCCTCCTTATGAATGTAGAGACGGAAGAAGCGATAGAGGCTTTGCAGATACATCAGGCGGATAAAAGCTGGCTTCGTGTGCATGCCTTCAGGTGTTCCGGGAGCAAACAATGCGTCGGAGCTGTTCAGCATCTCGCGCACGCCGGCAGGCAGCTGGTTGATGACCGACGAGAGGGCAAAGGCAAAGCTGTAGGAATCTGAATCGCAGAAGGGCGACACCGAGCTGATGCGCTCTATCAGTTGTCTGCCTCCGGGCAGCTTGGCGCAGACCTCGGCCAGGCTGGGATGGTCGGCCGTGAAGGGAGCAAACCAGTTGCTCAACACGTAGAAGAAGGCGAAGCGCTTCATGTGGGAGAATCCGCCGAAATAGATGTCGCTGCCGTTTTCCTGCATGTCGCGTATTCTTTTCATGCTCTTTTCCATCTCGTCCATCCGCTTGTCGAAGTCGTCGCCGTGGAGAATGTCTTCCAGCGAATCCTCCTCCTTCTCGTGGATGCCATTGCGGTCGATGGTGAAGTTCTGGTTCTTCATGATGCCCGGCATGATGTCTTTGCGGATCGTGGCCGTATCTTTGTCTACCTCGAAGCAGTAGACCACCTGCATCTGCATTTCCAACAACTGTCGGCAGCGCGACTCGTCGGCCGTGAAGGCGTCTATCCACTTCTGCATTTCGGGAAACAGGCGCGAGCAGTCGCAGTTGTTGTTCAGCGAGAGGGCCATTCCCACCAGTGCCCGCTGGCGCAACGTCTCATCGGCCGCGGTGAGCGCCACATGCACGAGCAGGTGGAACTTCTCCACGTCAAAGATGTTGATGCAGGAGAGCGTGATGGCCGACGTGAGCAAGAGGGCGTCGAAAGTGTCGATGGTGGGGGAGACGAGTATGTCGGCCCAGAATCTGAACTGGGCTTCTTTCCATTGGGGCGAAATCAGAATGGCGTCGAACAGACGGCTCAGCCAGTCGAAGTGTTCTTGATGGATTTGCTGGCGGCGCTGCTCGTCGGGGGTGAGCGAGAGCATGGCCGTATCCTGCACGAAGCCCTCAAGCCGGGCTCTGATCTCTTCCTCGCTGTCGCCAATGCCGCGGCAATTCAGGGCTGCGGTCATGTAGGATGTCTTGTGATGGAGATAAGACTGGAGAATGATGTCGTTGACCACGATAAAGAGCCGGCGCAGCAACTGGCGGTAGAGCATCTCGCGCTGGTTGTCGCGGTATCCACGCAGAACGAAGTCCTTCATCCGGTTGTAGTCCAGTCGGATATCTTCCAGTCGCTCGTCGCCGTGAAGAGAGGTGTAGTTGGCGAACGCCTCGTCGAGGACTCTCAGGGCTTGTCCCAAGTCCTCTGATTCCAATATGCATGCGCGCACTTCGTTGAGTGAGTAGAGTTCTTCCATATCTTTGTCTCCTTTCATCATTTTACTTGAATGTGTTGGTATCTCAGCCGCGGCAGGGCCTTGACGGTCTTGTCGTTGCAGCCGCAATACTTCTGGATGATACCACTGTAGTGGGCGATGCCGTGGGCATTGATGCTGTCAACGGCCTGATTGTAGGCAGAGATGAAGTCGGCTATCTGCTTCTTCCGCGCCTTGTCGTCCCATGCCTGCTGGCGGAAGGCCAGGGAGCCTAAGTGGAATCCCGCTTTCTGCGAGTCGTAGAGCAGGTTGGCACCGAACAGCCGGGCCTGAGTGGCTTGAGGCTCGGTGAACCAGAGGGCGTCCATCTCGTTGTTGAGCAGCATCTTCAGCCGCAGCTTCACGTCGTTGAATTGCACGCGGTACACCGTGCCTTGCGTCTTCACGCCTTTCAAGGCTACGTCGGTGAGATAGTCGGTGGCTGAATAGCGCGTCATGGCCACCATCTTGTTGCCGAGTTGTTTCACCTCGAATATTCTTGCCTTGGGATTGCCGTAGAGCTGCCAGTAGGCGTTGGTCGTGGCGATTCGCTTCACGGCGATGCCTTTCTTCTCGATGTTTTCCAGGCGTTTAATGTCGGTCACCATGCCTTCAATGCTTCCTCCGATGAAGGCTGTGTCGTTGTCGAGCTGGGAGTTGCGCATCTTCAGTCTGATGTCGGAGCCTGTCATCTTGAAGAGACTGTCGTCCTGGGCAATAAACAGCGGCAGACAGTCCATCGTGGGCAGGGCACCGATCTTCAGCGCCGCGCGGTTGGCGCGCACCTGCTTCTCATATTCAGCTCTTGTACGGGCAATACGGGTTTGCCGCGATTCGCCGCACGAACTGATCAATAGCAATAATGCAAGTGAGAGTATGTAGATAAAAGACTTTTTCATATCCAGAACGCGTTAAAACTCAAAAGAAGGACAACCCATTATGCATTTTTCATGAGTCACCCTTCTCTGAGATTATTAGTCATGCGATATTAGCGGATGCAAAAGTAGCAATAATTTTTTGAGTTCCAAAATTAATTATTACTTTTGTAGAACACAAAATCAGAAGATGGCAAAAGACAAAATCGCATACGTGTGTTCCAACTGCGGGCAGGAGTCGCAGAAATGGATGGGCCGCTGCCCTAATTGCGGGCAGTGGAACACCTTCAAGCAGATACGAGTGGCAGCCGACAACGGTGCGGCCGCGGCAAGCAATGCAGCCATGGCCCTCAACAGCCATCGCCGTCAGGCCCTGGGCGGCCACCGACCGGTGAAACTGCGGGATGTATCGGCTATGGATGAGCCCCGCATCGACATGCACGACAGCGAACTCAACCGCGTGCTGGGCGGCGGACTCGTCAAGGGAAGCATCGTGCTCCTGGGCGGTGAGCCAGGTATCGGCAAGAGTACGCTGCTCTTGCAGACGATACTCCACCTGACCGACCGTAACGTGCTCTACGTGAGTGGCGAGGAAAGCGCCCATCAGATAAAGCTGCGCGCCGACCGTCTGGCCGAAGACGGCAACCTGCCCGACACGATCACGCTGCTCTGTGAGAACTCCTTGGAAAATATTTTTAAGGAGATAGAGGGCGTAAAGCCCGACATTGTCATCGTCGACTCTATACAGACCGTCAGCACGGAGACCGTCGACAGTTCGCCCGGCAGCATCACCCAGGTGCGCGAGTGTGCGGCGGCTTTGCTCCACTTTGCCAAGACGAGTGGTACGCCCGTGATTCTCATCGGACATATCAATAAGGAAGGAACTCTGGCCGGACCAAAGATTCTCGAGCATATCGTCGACACAGTCATCCAGTTTGAGGGCGACCAACATTATATGTACCGTATCTTGCGATCCATCAAGAACAGATTCGGCAGCACGTCGGAACTGGGAATCTACGAGATGCGGCAGAACGGATTGCGCCAGGTGAGTAATCCGTCGGAACTGCTCCTCACCCAAGACCACGAAGGGCTGTCGGGAATAGCCATTTCGTCGGCAGTAGAGGGTATTCGGCCTTTCCTCGTAGAGACGCAGGCCCTCGTGTCGTCGGCGGCCTACGGTACGCCGCAGCGCTCGGCAACCGGATTCGACCAGCGACGGCTCAACATGCTGTTGGCTGTGCTCGAGAAGAGAGTAGGCTTCAAACTGATGCAGAAAGACGTGTTCCTTAATATTGCCGGCGGACTGCGCGTGACGGATATGGCAATGGACTTGAGCGTTATAGCCGCCGTATTGTCGAGCAACGTCGATACAGCCATCGAGACGGGATGGTGCATGTGTGGCGAAGTGGGACTCTCGGGCGAGGTGAGGCCCGTCAACCGCATCGAACAGCGAGTTGCCGAGGCCGAGAAATTGGGCTTCAACCACATTCTGCTCCCCGCTTATAACATGAATGGCTTCGACCCGCGCAAATACAACATCCAGCTGCATCCGGTGAAGAAAGTGGAGGAAGCCCTGAGAGAACTTTTTGGATAAAGGATAAATCATCATAAAACAATATTTTTATAAATGAAAGATTCAGCCATCATCGTAAGCGGAGGTATGGACAGCGTCACTCTGCTCTACGACAAGCAAGAGGAGATAGCACTTGGCATCTCGTTCAACTACGGCAGCAACCACAACAAGAAAGAACTCGCTTTTGCCCGTCTGCATTGTGAGCGGTTGGGCATAAAGCATATCGTCATCGATCTCGACTTTATGCCCAAGTATTTGAAGAGCAGCCTGCTTGAGGGGGCCGATGCCATTCCCGACGGCAACTACGACGACGAGAACATGAAGTCGACGGTTGTGCCTTTCCGCAACGGCATCATGCTCAGCATTGCCGTGGGAATAGCCGAAAGCCATAACCTGAAGAAAGTATATATAGCCAACCATGGCGGCGACCATGCCATCTATCCCGACTGCCGTCCGGAGTTTATCAAGGCCATCGACGCAGCCGCAAAGGCCGGCACTTACATCCATGTCAGCGTGGAGGCACCCTATACCAACTGGCGAAAAGAAGACATCGCCCTGCGAGGTCATGAGCTGGGCATCAACTATGCCGAGACATGGAGCTGCTATAAGGGCGGCGAGAAGCATTGTGGCACTTGTGGCACATGCCGTGAGCGAAAAGAGGCTTTCCGGCTGGCCCATCTTGAAGACCCGACAGCATACGAGCAATGAAGCGCGACTCCTCGATCTCCATCTGCAAGGGACTGGCCATCATACTCATGGTGATAGGACACGCTGAGGCTCCCGGGGCTCTCAGCGCGTTCATCTATGAGTTCCACATGCCGCTGTTTTTCATCACGGCAGGCTATTTCTTCAATCTCAAATACCTCAATGATGAGGCGACTTTTGTAAAGCGACGTCTCAAAGGATTATATGTGCCGTTCGTAAAATGGGCGCTTTTCTTTCTCGTCATTCACAATTTGATGTTCAAATGGGGTATTCTCAACGAGAAATACGGCAACTTCCAAGGTGGTGTGACTCATCCTTTTTCGTGGCATCAGTTGCAGCAAAACTTCTGGAACATCATCACTTCCATGGGAGGCTACGATGAGTTCCTAGCAGGCGCCTTCTGGTTCTTCCGGGCTTTGCTGGTGGCCAGCATTCTGTTCCTGGTTCTCTACAAACTGGGAGTCCTGGCCGATAAGAAGCTTTGTCGGCTGTTCAATAAGTCTTGGAGCGATTGTCAGGCTTCACCAGCTACTGCCTTGCGCATTGGCAGCGGCATCGTTGTCGTGCTTTTCTTGGTCATGATATGGAAAAGTTCCGAGCAGTTGCGCATCATCACCCTTGTTCAGGGAGGCGACCGCGACCTGATGGGCTGCATGTTCTTCGGTATAGGATTCCTGTTGCGCTATGGATTGAAGCGAATTCCTCAGTCGTGGTGGCTAACGCTGGCCTATGCGGCCGTGGTGGCTGCCGGAGCAAAGTGGTTTACGGCCTCGATGACCTTCCGCATCAGCCTGCATCACGTTCTGGCTCTTCCCGTTCCGGCATTGCTTGGCTTCCTCATGACTTACAACATCAGCACGCTGATCAATCGGCGCGACAACGTGTTGAAGCGCTTCTTGGTCTATTGCGGCGACAACACGCTTTGCGTCTTCGTCTTCCATATCGTGGCGTTCAAGGTGGTCAGCCTGATCAAGATCTGGTACTACGGTCTGGACTGGCTGCAGATAGGCTGCCACATGGTCATTCATGAGCACTCGCAGGAGGACTTGTTTTGGATCTTCTACAGCATCGTCGGCGTGGGTCTGCCGCTGGGCGTAAACTATCTCTACCATAAATTGCGAACCCGAGTTTGCAGAAATGCTTCAATTGAGAGATAAAGAGAAAAAAACTCCGGTCGAAAGAGATATTATACAATCTTTTTTGTAATTTTGCACGTGAAATAGAGATAACACAACTTCTTATAATTTACAGAACTAAAATGACAATCGATCAATTCAACTTTGCCGGTCACAAGGCAATCGTTCGTGTGGACTTCAATGTTCCATTGGATGACAAGGGTAATGTAACAGACGACACCCGTATCCGCGGTGCTCTCCCCACACTGAAGAAGGTGCTTGCCGATGGCGGTGCTCTCATCATGATGAGCCACATGGGCAAACCCAAGGGTAAGGTAAAGCCTGAGCTTTCCTTGTCTCAGATTGTAAAGAACGTCAGCGCAGCTTTGGGCGTTGATGTCAAGTTCGCCAAGGATGCCGGCAATGCCGACGCAGAGGCTGCTGCCCTGAAACCGGGTGAGGCTCTGCTGCTTGAGAACCTTCGTTACTATCCCGAGGAGGAAGGCAAGCCCGTAGGCGTAGAGAAGGGTACTCCCGAATATGATGCCGCAAAGGCTGAGATGAAGGAGCGTCAGAAGGCTTTCGCCAAGAAGCTCGCTTCTTATGCTGATGTCTACGTGAACGACGCTTTCGGTACAGCTCACCGCAAGCACGCTTCTACAGCCGTTATCGCCGACTATTTCGACGCTGATCACAAGATGCTCGGCTACCTCATGGAGAAAGAGGTGAAGGCCATCAATAACGTCATGAAGAATGCTCAGCATCCCTTCACTGCCATCATCGGCGGTTCTAAGGTAAGCTCTAAGCTGGGCGTCATCAAGAACCTGCTCGACAAGGTGGACAACCTGATCATCGGTGGTGGTATGGGCTATACCTTCATCAAGGCTCAGGGCGGTCACATTGGTGACTCTCTGCATGAGGATGACCTGATTCCCGAGGCTCTCAACGTGATGAAGGAAGCTAAGGAGAAGGGTGTAAACTTGAGTCTTTCTGTTGCTACCATGTGCGGCCGCGAGTTCAAGAACGATACCGAGATCAAGGAATTCCCCATCAACGAGATTCCCGACGGCTGGGAGGGTATGGATGCTTCTCCCGAAAGCTTGGCCAACTGGAAGAAGATTATCCTTGCTTCGAAGACAATTCTGTGGAATGGTCCTGTTGGCGTGTTCGAGTTCGAGAACTTCGCTCACGGAACTGGTGAGATTGCCAAGACTGTGGCTCAGGCTACTCAGGAGAATGGCGCTTACTCACTCATCGGTGGTGGCGACTCTGTAGCAGCCATCAACAAGTTTGGTCTGGCCGACAAGGTATCTTATGTCTCTACTGGCGGTGGTGCTATGCTCGAGGCCATCGAGGGTAAGGTGCTTCCTGGTGTTGCTGCCATTACCGGCGAGAAGTAATTCCACTCATTTCAAAGCAGTCTGCGGGGCCAGCGCCCTGCAGTGATTTCATGGTAAAAGAACATAATTTGCAACATTAATATCTGAACAATCCCAGCTGTCACAAAGGCGGTTGGGATTGTTTCATAAGTTTTTCGGTTCTACAGTCCATGAGATCTTTCTCTATTATGAATCACAACTTATAATATGGATTGGTTAATCAGTTTATTCACCAACACGAATTCGGTGGCCCATATAGCTTTGCTCTATGCCATAGTTATTTTTGTTGGTGTCTATTTAGGAAAGATTAAAATCGGAGGAATCTCGCTGGGCGTGAGCTTCGTGCTGTTTGCCGGTATTTTTGCCGGCCACATCGGTTTCACCGGCCCCACAGATATTCTCAACTTCCTTCAGGATTTCGGTCTTATTCTATTCGTCTTCTGTATTGGTTTGCAGGTAGGTCCTGGCTTCTTCGAGAGTTTCCGTAAGGGAGGTATTGAGCTCAACATGCTCTCATGCCTTATCATCCTGCTCAACATCGGTGTGATGTTCGGTTGCTACTATCTCTTCTTCGATACGAGCAATGCCACCAACCTGCCGATGATGGTGGGTACGCTCTATGGTGCCGTCACCAACACGCCTGGTCTTGGTGCCGCCAATGAGGCTTTGACCAACGTGTTCCCCAAAGGCAACGTTCCGCAGATCGCATCGGGTTATGCCTGTGCCTATCCTCTGGGTGTGCTGGGCATTATCGGTGCTACGATTGCCATACGCTACATCTGCCGCGTCAGCCTCGATAAAGAGGAGGATGAGCTGAAGCGCGATGAGGAGGAAGACCCGCATGCAAAGCCCCACACGATGTATATCCGTGTGGCCAACTCTTATATTGCCGGCCGAACGCTGAAGCAGATCACTGAATTCCTTAACCACGACATCGTCTGCACCCGCATGCTCCACAATGGTGAACTGATCGTTCCCAACCGGGATACGGTGCTGGAGATGAACGATGAGATTCATGTGGTGTGCGCTGAGGCTGATGCTGAAGCCGTGCAGGCCTTCATTGGTCCGGAGATTCAGGTGCACTGGCCTGAGGAAGATAAGGATCAGCCCATGGTTTCGCGTCGTATCATCATCACCAATTCGGCCATGAACGGTAAGACGCTGGGCAAGATGCACTTCTCAAGCATCTACGGAGTCAACGTGACGCGTATCACCCGTCAGGGCATGGACCTCTTTGCCAACCGCGACCACCGCTTCCTCGTGGGTGACCGCATCATGGTGGTTGGTCCGGAAGACAATGTCAACCGCGTGGCTGAGCTCATGGGTAACTCTACAAAACGACTCAATGCGCCCAATATCGCTACCATCTTCGTCGGTATCACCTTGGGTATTCTCTTCGGTAGCATTCCTTTCGCTATCCCCGGAATGCCTGTGCCTTTGAAGTTGGGTATCGCTGGCGGTCCGTTGCTTATCGCTATCTTCATCGGTCGCTATGGCTACAAGATCCACTTGGTGACTTATACCACAACGTCGGCCAACCTGATGCTGCGTGAGATAGGTCTTGTGCTCTTCCTTGCCAGTGTGGGTATCAAGGCTGGAGCAGGATTCTGGGATACGGTCGTTCAAGGTGACGGATTGAAGTATGTGGGAACTGGTTTCCTCATCACTATCATCCCCATTTTGATTGTTGGCCCGTTGGCCCGTATGAAGTACCACTTCAACTATTTCACCATCATGGGTATGATAGCCGGTACTTATACCGACCCCCCTGCATTGGCTTATGCCAACCAGCTGTGTTCTAAGGAGGCTCCTGCCGTTGGATATTCCACGGTTTACCCCTTGAGCATGTTCCTGCGCATCTTCACGGCAGAGATTATAGTCCTCTTCTGTTGTGGCGCGTAGGCGGATCCTAGCCAGAAGGATTTTTCTATAAGAGAAGGCCATTCTGCTTATTCTTGCAGAATGGCCTTCTTGATGTATTGCATGACCGTGAACAGAACACATGTGTCGTCGTATACGGATCTTCGTCTGCTGTTGACCACATAGAATGAGATGCTCGTCCTAAGGGTAGGACTGAAAGCAATCACTTTTCATGTAGTGAAATGGTTGAGCTTGAAAAGGGAAATGTGAATTTTTAGGCAAAATAAAATGTCTCCCTCTTCGCAGAGGAAGACATCCCTTCAATAGGTATTAGTTTTCTTTTAAGGTAAAAAGATTGTATTCAGGATAACAGTTGCAAAGGTAAGAATTTTTTTTATACTACCCAACAATATTTATCAATAATTTCGAAGAAAACCAAAATTATTTTAGTTCCCATGGTCCGGATGGTAGCTTACGGCGTAAAACGTCGGCTTCAAAATCCTTTCCGATGACAATTCCGTAGGAACGCAACACCTGCTCGACGGTGATTCGGGCCAGCTCCGGGTGGTTGTTTTCCTCGCTCAAGTGACACAGCCATACGTGGCGAAGGTTGTGGGTGGCATAGTTGGCCAATGCTTCTCCGCATGCATGATTGCTCAGATGGCCGATTCCACTTTGAATGCGCTCTTTAAGATATTGGGGGTAGTGTCCTGCCAGAAGCATTTCCTCGTCATAGTTTGCTTCAATGATGAGGTAGTTTGCCTTGGCAATGTAAGGTTGCATCTCTTCAGTGACGTGTCCTACGTCTGTCATGATGCAGAAGCATACGTCACCGTGCGTGATGCAGTAGCCCACGCAGTCCATGCTGTCGTGGGGAACACCGAAGGGAGTCACGTGGAACTCGCCCACTGTGAAAGGCGTTCCCTTCTCGATGACCTTAATTCGTTCGGGACTAATCTTCTGTCTGACGCAATAATTGCGGTCTATGCCCACGTGAACACGATGGGTGGCATAGACCGGCAGGCCGTAGTCGCGGCTTAAGGAGCCAATCGATTTCACGTGATCGGCATGATCGTGGGTGATGAGAACGTTGTGGATGCTCGACAGGGAGAGACCGAAGTCCTTGAAATGCTTCTTCAAAGCCCTTACTCCGATGCCGGCATCAATGAGCAGGGCGTCTGTATCGGAATACAGATAATAGCAGTTTCCGCTGCTTCCACTGCCAAAACTAATGAACCTCAGCATAATGACAAAAATCTTTATACAAAGATACACATTTCTAATGGTTATAGCAAAGGGCTCGTCAGTATTTAGTTTCAATTAACAGAAGCGGGATTGTGTTCTGAAAGGGTGGGAGAGTGTAATCCCGAATGACATGAAAAAGCCATCTTCCTGCGCCCGCAATTATAGGGCAAGCAGAAAGATGGCCTTTTCTTGTATCTTCCTTCATCAGAATCTGGTCTCTGAAACGAGGCTGCTTATTGTATTCCAGTCTTCAGAAACTGACTGAATTCGTCGTTGTAGCCGTTGAACACATTGATGTCCACCAGTCCGTGGATGCCCCTGACCTTTCCGTCTTCGCAGAGTTGCCAGATGGCCAGACGAATATCAGGTTTGTATTGTCCATATCGGGCTATCCATACGGGATAGTTCTTCTTCACGTCGGGTGCTAGGGGAAGATATCGGTTGACGAATATCTGACTCACGTAGAGTATGGGACGGGTTCCCGTTTGCTGTTCCACGGTTCTGAGCCATGCCTTGATATTGGTCCACATAACGTTGACGCCACCGCAGGCTTCTATCTGCTTCTTGGTGGGCTCTACGTCGAGCACTGGTGGCAAATCGCCTTTCTTGAAACTGCTGTTCCGGAGGAAGAAACGTGCCTGGTCGGAACCGCGGCTTCGAAGCGAGAAAAAGTGATAGGCGCCGACGTGGAGTCCATGGCTGCGAGCGCCGACATAGTCGGCATGGAAGTAGGCATTGCGCAGCGTGGCTCCCTCGGTGGATTTGATGAACACGAAGCGCACGGGATAGTCTACCGAGCCCTTGATGCGCTTCTGGCTTCTTGAGCCGAGATGCGTGATGCGCAGGTTGCTCCAGTCGATGCTATAGCGATTCTTGCCTTTCTCATGCTGATATTTAGAGATGTCGATGCCGTAGATGCGGTTGGAAGTATAGGTCAGAACTTCACCTTTATATACATCGTGCTGCCACTCTCCGGCTCGCATGGGCTTGTGAGGATTGAGGGCAAATCCCCAGTTCTCGCGCTCGTCATTGGTCCAGTTGCCTTCGTAGTAGCTGCCGTCGTAGCCTCTGTATAGGCCATGACCGTTGGCGATGCCATAGCGGTTGACTTCTCCTACGTACACTCCGGCTGAGTCGAAGCGGATGGCGCTGCGCAGCGTGTCGGAGTCAAAGATGCCATAAATATATCGGCCCAGCGAGTCTGTGGCCTCACAGTAGCCGTTCTTAACGTGCCAAGGCTTGGCATTGCGGGGCTTTTCCCAAGGCCAGAGGAACAGTCGGGCTGTGGAAGGTGTCTTGTGTGAGAGCAGACGCAGATAAACATCCTTCCCATCCATCCTCTCAAGTTCGCAAGCCTCACGCTTGGTTTTGCCGCTGTCGGTGATATAGATAGCGGTGTATTCGTTCACGAGAGATATGCTGATGCGTGAATTCTTGTTCTTCTCCAGTAGTGCTTGTATAGCGGTGAGCCGGTGAGTGGTGGAGTCCAGTCGGTTCTTGTAGTTGGCCACAATGTGATAGCCTTCGTCGATGACGCTGTGTACGCGCATGTAGTATCCCAGTTCGTCGAGCTCATGATTGGCAACGCGCAGAATAGAGTCCATGGCTGTCTGTTGCTTGTTGGCGAGCAGGCGTGCGTTGCCTTTCCATTTTATGTTGTTGGGATTGGTCTTTACGGCAGGCATGCTCGTCCGGATTCTGCCCAAACAAGAGGGAAGAACAGAGATGGCGTTGTAGAAACGTCCTTGCTGATACTGCGGAATGACGCGGATGGAATCTTTTGTGGCCGAGATACCGCGCATGGTAGAGTCAGTGTTGAAGCCAGTGAAGTAGAATGCGGGCTTATCGTTGAAGCTAACGGTATAGTACTGTCTCACTTCGAGGCGTACAAGAGTGTCGGCGCTCTTTTGTGCACGTTGGCCCATGTTGTGGAGCAACCATGCCGCGAGAACGAGTATAATGATGATGATGGTCGTGGCGAATAGCGCTGTACGGCGGTTGAAAGAATGGTGAGTGTTGTTGATGAATCGTGCCTTCATTTTGCTGTAACTCTATCTTTAGATACAATCTTCTTAAATCGACTGCAAAAATAATCTTTTTAGATATGATAACAAAAAATCTTTCTTTCTTTTTTTCGTTTAATTTTTTTTCATTACCTTTGTCAAAAAACCTAAGCTATGCAAGATAAGGACCAGCAACTTACGATTGACAAATACATAGACCCCATAGAATTGTCTGAAATGGACAAGTTCGTATGCATGGAGATGGGACGGCAGATTCACCGCTACATCAAGGCTATGCGCGGGTCTGTCAACATGATGTACCGCTTTGAAGAGCAACTGAAAACGCTCACCATTCCTGAGCGCGAAGAGGCAATAGCCAGATATATTGACCTCAACCGCAAGGTAGTGAGCGGCTTGGACTTCAGAATGATTGTGGCGAGGGCAATGGCCAATTATTGCGACTCGTTTGACTATCTTGACAGTATGCTCCACAATGAGCAGAAGTTTGAGAGCTATATGAAACGGATCTATAAGAAGTACATCCAGTTTCATGAGGTGTTTGAGGAGAATGGCAAGTTTGGAATCCGTGACCACAAGGGCCGTGTACTTGTGCATCCTCTCTACGACTTCCTTCGCACGTGCTATGTCTACGTAGACGACTTGCGCACGATGCCTGTCATTGCCCAGCGCGATGGCAAGATGGGACTTATTCTTCCCGATGGGAAAGACACCGTTGAGGCTCCTTTCATCTACGACGACATCTCGCTCCGTGATGAGCCACCATATTTTGAAGCCACCAAGGACGGCAAGATTGTCCTGTTGGATGCATAAAAAACGTGAACGATTCTGATTTCTTCTGTGCAGGGTGAAGTCAGAATCGTTTTTTTTGTCTTCCTGCAACCCCTTTTGCATAAGGCTTATAGAGAATTTGCCTGTGGCTATTGGCCGTATAAGACTGCTCATAATACCAACTCCATGAAGACATAGTCGCAGATAACGGTTCACATTTCATGTTGTCTTTTAGCGTATGAAAGGGAAGACTAAGTCTTTGCTATTCTGTGGATATAGCGAATCTCGCCTGTCGATCTTGTGATTTGCGCTCATGTCCATGCGGTTCTTTCAATCGGTTTTCTGCGTTCTCCAATGACGATCTTCCCGTTTTCAGACTACGATTTCATCTTTATTCGTGTTCATTTTTCCCATCTTTCTATTAGTGATAATCCACTTGTACATCCACATAAAATAAGCCCTTGGACAGAACTCGCTGTCCAAGGGCTATTGGTTCATCAATTATCAAGTCTCTTGTGGTTTAATTTACTCTGTTATAGATGCAGACTTACATCCACGCCCATTCTGAAGGGATTGCCACGCTGGGCGAACCAGAAGCTCTTGCCTGTGGCAGCGCTTTCGATGGCAAACGTGTTGTAGTGGGTCTGCGTCAGGTTCTGTCCCCAGACATTGATTCTTACTCTTCCGAAATCTGCTGCAAGGTGGGCGCCCAGCACTCCGTAGAACTTCTGGTATACAGTGTTGGCCTCATCCCAGTAGGTCTTGCCTTGACCGTTGAAGTTGGCTCCCAGCGTGAGACTTCTCAAGCAGTTTCCACCGAAATCGAAGCGATAGTCGGCCGAAGCAGCCAAGGTATGCTGTGGGATGAAGGGAACGCGATTGTCTTTATAATCAATCTCCGTCATATTTCGGCCCACGCGCACGCTGTCGGTATATTCCTTGAAGGCGGCATGCGTGAGACCGTAGCTCATCATATAGCTCAAATGGTTGTCGAAGGCATTGCCGCGGAGCGTAGCTTCCACACCGCAACTGTAGCTCTTGGCGGCGTTGGTCATCATGCGGCCGAAGCCATAGTTGCCTGCCATTTGCGAAACTTGCTGATTGCGCACCTGCATATAGAAGGCCGTCAGGTCGAAGTGGACGCTGTTGTCGAAGAGATTGAGATGCATTCCTGCCTCATAGTTCCAACTCGTCTCCGGCTTATAGCTCACGGTTTTGGCGATATTGTCGAGCTGGGCGGCGTCGATGGGAATCTCGTAGTCGCCGCGCTGTGAGCTGTTCTGCTGCAGCATGGTGGACAGAATGTCGGAGAACATCTGAATGTTGTAGCCTCCGGCCCGATAGCCTTTGCTCACCGTGGCATAGACGTTGCTGCCTGCACGGTCGAAGCGGTAGTTGAGGCTGAACTTGGGCAGCAGCTGATTGTAGTCGTTATGGCGCTTGTCGGCGAGGGCTACAGAGAGATTCTGTGTTGCCGCACGCCCCATGACGCTCACCTGGGTCACCATCTTTGCCGATGTAGCGTAGTCGAGCGATACGTGGCTGTAGTCATATCGGAGTCCGAGTGTAGCCGTTAGTCGGTCCGTGATGTCGAAGGCTGACTCGTGGTAGAAGCCGAGATTGTATACAGGTGTGCGGAACAGGCCGGGAATGGTCTGCAAGTCGGAGTTGACCTCTACGCCACCAGCTTTCTCAATAGCAGCCTGAGCCGCAGCCATGGCCTGCTCCTGCGTGAGTCCGCGCTGCATCATCTGCTGGGCCATGGCGTTGACCATTGCGTTGTACATGGCTGTCTGGATGTTGCCGCCGAGGAACTTGTCCATCTCTTCCTCCATATACACCGGCGCATTGGTCTTCAGCCACTGTGCGGAGAAAAAGCCGCCGAGTGTCCAATGCCAGAAGCTGGGGCGGTTGCTCTTTAGTGAAAGCTCCTGGGTGAAGGCGTTCTGGAACTGGCGCTCCTCCATATACATATAGTCGGCTGGCATATAGTCGATGTCCATCCGCATGTAGTCCTTCAAGTATTGATAGGAGGATACGGAATAGAAGTCGAACCAGTTGCCACGGAAACCAATGTTCAGACCTGTATTGACGATATTGCGGCGGTAGAAGCCCTGATGGTTGGAAGCTGGTGAGGCAGCGCGTCCCGATTCCATATCAAGCTGGCCGTAGGGGAAACCGTTCTGCCAAGTGTACTGGTAGTCGCCAAGGAGCGAGATGTTCCAACGGTCAGACGGAGCCCAGACCAGCTTCATGCGGCCTCCCGCTTCCTTGATTTTGTCGGCACGAGTGCCCAGGGTGACATTGCGGAAGAAGCCGTTCTGGCTGTTGTAGAAGCCGCCTGCCATCAATCCTACTATGTTGCCCAGTCGGCTATAATTGGAAATCTGATAGTTCTGGTAGCCATGCGAACCGCCTCCAGCCTGGATGTCTGTTCCCTGATAGCGGAGGGGATTGCGGGTATAGACTCTGACAAGTCCGCCTTCGGTGTTCATTCCGTAGAGGGTGCCCTGGGGGCCGCGCAGCACGTCAACGCGCTCCACATCATAGAAATGCGTGTTGAAGGCGCTCTTGCTCATCAAAGGGATTCCGTCTACATAGATGCCTACGGCTGGCGCGTTGATGCGCGAACCGATGCCACGAGAGTAGATGGACGAAGTATAACGCGATCCGTAATAGGGCATCGTGAAGTTGGGTGTATAAGATGAGAGACTGCGGAGGTCGTCTACATGGTAGCCGGCCATCTCGTTTCCGGAGAACATCGAACTGCTGAGCGATTGTCGACGCAGCAGAAGTTGCTCCTTGGGCTGGGCCACCACATAGACGGCATCCAAATCGTATACTCTTGATGAATCGGACAGCGACGGGTTGTCGACGCTGACATCGGCCATAGCGGGGAGTTGGCTGCCTGCCAACAAGGCCATAGCGATTAAACGTAGGGGCTGTCCCCAGTGTGTTTTGTGTTCTTGCTGCATTTTTCTCATAATCTGTTGCAAATTTAAGGATTCATTACAAATCCGGCAATCCTAATAAATGAGGAAAATGCAAGAAAAACGAAAGTGTTCAGCTTATCGTGCAACAGCCGACTCCCTATAAACTAAACGCAGAAGGCAGATTCTTCCTATTCATTCATCATGCCGCAATGAGGGCAGCGGCCCTTACGACGGAGCAGAGCACCGCAATTGCCACAGATATAGACGTAGCGGCTGTGGCGATAGTATTGGCGGAGGGCAAACCACAGATAGACGAAGAACAGAGGAATACCTATATAATATAATGTGGTGAGCGAGAAGACAATGTAGTCGAAGGCACACACGGCCGCCAATCCGGCACTATAGAGCACAGCCTCTCCTGCTGGAAGCTGGTGGCGGGCATCGTCGACAGCGGCCAGTCCAACAATCAGCATCAGCCAGACAGAGATGAGAAACACCTCCATGATGGGCGGTTGGGAGAAGGGATTCAGTGTGGGATGATAATAGAACTGCTGCCACAAATCGGGTACGTACATCTGGATGAGGGCATAGAGGGCAGCACTGAATGCTACGAGCAGACAGAGGAACGTGGGATAGAACGAGCGGATGTCGTTGAAATGAACAAAATGGGCGTTCTGCGAATAGATCTTCCGAACAAGATAGAACAGCGAGATGACCACGATGATGATAAGGAAGATGAGCAGATGGACGTCGGAGAAGGTGGAGATGAACTGGGAGATGGGGTCGTCGGGCACCACCTTCTTGATCATTCTCGACTCATGCACCCATCCAAAGCGGTAGTCGGCCGTGGCGAGCTGCACCCAGATGGAGTCTGTCGGGTCGTTGGGAAGCTTACGGATGTCGGCCACCACTACGTGCTGGTGCTTGTGGATGGCAAAAGAGTCGATAGGCAGATGAGAGATATATTCTTCCGGCTGCTGACGGATGAGCATGATGGAGTCGCTCTTCACCACGAAGTTGTAGCCATTGGTGTAGTGATGGGTGGAGGCGAAGGATATGGAATCCATTTGGCGCTGAGTGTAGTTGGCGCGCTGGGGAAGCGCGCCCGACATGCGAGGCTTGTGCGAATAGCAGCCTGCCAACGTTATCGAAGCTACAAACAGGAGTAGGATATGGATGATCTTATTCTGCATAGATGTTCATCTGACATTCGTTGCAATTAAACTCCAAGCGGAAACGGCGACCGTCGCCCAGCCGCAGCGTGAGGGGCTCATGCCAAGTGGGGCGCTGTCCGCCACGCTTGACGCAATATCCCAAAGAGTAGCGCAGGCAATGACGGCACTGCATCACCAGCGGACGGGCGCTGGCGGCCTGGCGGTCGAGCTCGAAAGCTTCGGCCGGATGGGCCAGTCCTTCCGACTGATAGAACGCCCTTGCCTCCTGGTTGGCGATATTATAAAGATAGGGGAAGGCCGAATATTCGGGTTGCCAGACGGCAGCAGGGCTCTGCTCACGGGCGGGAGACTCGGGACGCGACGCGAGAAGGGCTTCATCCCACTGGCGCGAGAAGTTCTCCACGCAGGAACGGCGAAGCTCTGAGAGCAGACTGTTGGGAACAAACCACTGGTCAGCTCCCTCTTCCACCTGAAAGTCGTCGCAGACGTAGGGCGTGTCGCCCAGTTTGGTCAGCTGTCGGCGGATGTTCTCTCCCTGCGGACGCTTGGCCTGCTGATGGTCGAAAGCCACAGCAGCCTCGGCCTGGCATGGGAAAGCAGCCTGGCGGCAACTCATCTTCAGGATGAATCCATCGGGAGTGAGTCCGAAGGTGAGGCCTACGGGAACATGGCGCTCTGCCGTCTTGCCCTGCAGAATCTTTTCAAAGGCCACGTCGTTGTTGCGATACAGGGCAAGTCCTGGCCGCAGGTTGCCCGGCATCTTGTAGGGATAGAGTCTGTTGCCCACGGCGCGGTTTACCCGGAATCCCTCCAGCCGATGGTCGTTGGTGATGAAGCAGAGTCCGTCGCCATTGCTGAAGGCTGCCGTACCGGCCACATTGAAGGAGTCGCGGCGCACCTCTTTCACGTGACCAACGTACTCGCCCAGTGCCTTTGGTGTGTCGAAACTGGCGATGTCGGGCTGACGGCCACGTAAGAAATAAGTAGTATATCCCCGGTTGAAGGTCTTTTTCAAGTCGGGAGTGAAATGGTATTCTACCCGTCCTGCAGAGGCGCGGCGGTAGGTCTCGGGATGACGGCTGACCAGTTCGTCCAGTCGGCGCGAGTAGGCCGAGACAACATTCTTCACATAGTCGGCATCCTTCAGCCGGCCCTCAATCTTGAAGGCGCAGACGCCCGACTGGGCAAGCGACTCGAGATTGTCGATCTGGCACATATCCTTGAGCGAGAGCAGATGGCGGTCGTGCTCCACCACGCGGTTGTCGGCATCGATGAGGTCGAACGTCATGCGGCAGAACTGGGCGCAGGCGCCGCGATTGGCCGAGCGCTGGAAGCAATACTGCGAGGCATAGCAGACGCCCGAATAGCTGACGCAGAGCGCTCCGTGGACAAAGGCCTCAAGCTCCACGTCGGGCTCGGCCTGATGGATGGCGGCTATCTCTTCGGCCGAAAGCTCGCGGGCCAGCACCACCCGGTTGAATCCCTGCCGATGGAGCCAACTCACCTTCTCGGCCGTGCGCGTGTCGCACTGCGTGGAGGCGTGGAGCGACATGCCCAACTGCCGGAGCTTCTGGGCCAGCGGAGAGCCATCGGTGAGGCGCGCCAGCAGTCCCATGTCCTGAATGAGCAATGCGTCGACGCCCGCATCGGCCAGCTCGCTGACCAGCCGCAGGGTGTCGTCCATCTCGTTGTCGTAGACGATAGTGTTGACGGTGGCATGCACTTTCACGGCGAACCGGTGGGCATACTGGCACAGACTGCGGATGTCGTCGATGCTATTGCCTGCGGCGGCACGGGCTCCGTGGTGGTCGGGACCAATATAGACCGCGTCGGCACCATGGTCGACGGCAGCGATTCCACATTCCAGATTTTTGGCGGGTGCCAAGAGTTCGAGGGTTTGCATAGCCTTGAAGGATTATTCGATTTCGTTGATGTTGTAGGGGGTCTCCTGATAGACGTAGTAGTTGATCCAGTTGCTGAAGAGCAGGTTGGCATACGACCGCCACGTCACGCGCGGACCTTTGGCCGGGTCGTCGTCGATGAAGTAGTTTTTGGGCATCTCCACATCGTCGCGCTTGCCAAAGTCGCGGCGGTATTCGTTGCCCAGCGTGTCGGGGGCGTACTCCAGATGACCGGTGATGAAGAACTCACGGCCTCCGCGCGCCATGATCATGCTGGGTCCGCTCTCCTCGCCCTCGGCAATCAGCGTCAGGTCTTTGCAATTCAGGATGTCCTCTTTCCTGACTTCGGTGTGGCGGCTGTGGGGCATGAAAAAGCGGTCGTCGAAGCCGCGGAAGATGGGCAGCAGCGGATCGAGCGGTCTCTGCTCGAACACGCCGAAGAACTTCTTAGGCAGCGGGTATTTGGGGATGTTGTAGAAATGATAGAGTCCGGCTTGGGCGGCCCAGCAGATATAGAGCGTAGAGGTGACGTTGGTGCGTGCCCAGTCGAATATTTCTTCAATCTCGTCCCAGTATTCCACCTCCTCGAAGGGCAGCTGCTCGATGGGCGCTCCGGTGACGATCATCCCGTCCCACTTCTGCTTCTTGAGTACCTCAAAGTCTTTATAGAACATCATCATGTGTTCGATGGGCGTGTTCTTGGGCGTGTGGCTGCGCAGTCTCATGAAGTTGACCTCTATCTGCAGAGGCGTGTTGGAGAGTAGTCGGATAAGGTCGGTCTCTGTTGTAATCTTGAGGGGCATCAGATTGAGGATGACAATCTTCAGAGGACGAATCTCCTGCGAATGGGCACGGGCCTCGTCCATCACGAAGATGTTTTCCTTCTTCAAAGCTTCTATTGCGGGGAGTTGATTGGGAATTCTTAAAGGCATCTGTTATGAATTAATAATTCTATACGGGAAAGGAGTTGATAAATGTTTGTCCGACAAAACTTCACCGCTCATAGTTCTGGTGAAAGTTCTGCCCACGTTATCTGCTCTTCTCCTTGTTTTGGATTGTAAACTTACTTTGCAAAGATAATAATAAATCAACAAACAACCAAGAAAGGCATTGAAAACCTTTCTTCTCGGGTTTTTCTGATAAAAAAGAGTTGCTTCCGCAGTGGGAAGCAACTCTTGAAATATTCTATTTTTAATCGGTATCATCCTGCTCCGTCGGCAGATGCCAAGAGAGGCAGCAGGGTGGGGCAGCGGCTGATTACCAAAGATGCAGGCGCTCGCTTTCGGGGATGAACATCTTGTCGCCCTGCTTCACGCCAAAGGCCTCATACCAAGCGTCGATGTGGGGCAGTGCTCCGTTGACACGCCATTCGCCGAGAGCATGAGGATCGCTCTTCGTGCGCGAACGGATCTCGGCCTCAGTGATGTTGCTGGCCCAGACGCCGGCATAGGCGAGGAAGAAGCGCTGCTCGGGAGTCAGACCGTCTATGGTCTTGAGCTTCTGTCCCTTAGTGGCATTGAGGAAAGCGTTGTAGGAGACTTCGAGACCTCCGTGGTCAGCCAGGTTCTCGCCGAGGGTGAGACGGCCGTTAGCCTTGAGGTCGGGCAGCACGTTGATGTGGCTGAAGAAGTCGGCATACTTGTCGGTGCGCTCAACAAAGTTCTTAGCGTCGCTCTCGGTCCACCAGTCCTTCATGTTGCCATCCTTGTCGTACTGACGTCCCTGATCGTCGAATCCGTGGGTCATCTCATGACCGATGACGACACCGATGCCACCATAGTTGAAGGCATCGTCGGCCTTCGGGTCGAAGAAGGGATACTGCAGGATACCGGCCGGGAAGCAGATCTCGTTGGTCGTAGGATTGTAGTAGGCGTTCACGGTCTGCGGTGTCATGAGCCATTCGTCCTTGTCGACGGGCTTGCCGGCCTTTTTGCTGATGGCGTCCTGGTCGAGGAATCTCACGCAGTTCATCACGTTGGCCAGATAAGACTGCTGGGGATCAATCTTGAGACCGCTCATATCCTTCCAAGTGTTGGGATAGCCCACCTTCACATAGAAGGCGTCGAGCTTCGCGTGTGCGGCCTTCTTGGTTTCGGCGCTCATCCATGTCTGGGCGTCGATGCGCTGGCCCAGAGAAATCTGCAGCTGATGGATCAGCTCCTCCATGCGCTTCTTGCTCGAAGCGGGGAAGTAGCGCTCGCAGTAGATCTTGCCAAGGGCCTCGCCCAGCACCGACTCAACCTGCGACGTAGAGCGCTTCCAGAGCGGGAAGTCCTGCTGACGGCCGTGCATGGCCTTGCCGAAGAAATCGAAGCGTGCAGCCTCGGTAGCCGAAGAGAGATAGCTCGACGACCACACGATGGCGTTCCATTCCATGTAGGCGCGCAACTCGTCGGCCGAAAGAAGTCCGAGCAGGGCGTTGGCACCGCTGACGAACGTGGGCTGGCCAACGACCATCTCCTGGAAATACTCGCTCTTCACGCCCTCAGCGTTGAGGAAGGCCTCGAGCTGGATGTTGGGATACTTGCTCTGGAATTCCTTCAGCGTGAACTTATTGTAGTTGGCCTGCGGGTCGCGGAGCTCGGTGTTGTTCTTCGATGCGATGGCCAGAGTGGTCTCAAGGCGCATGATGGCGTCGCGCTTGGCCTGGGCCTGCTGGGCGCTGAAACCGTAGAGCTGGAACATCTTCACGACGAAGTCCTTATAGGCAGCGCGGATCTTGGCCGTTGCCTCGTCGTTGTCGAGATAGTACTCTTTCTGTCCCATCGTCAGTCCGCCCTGATAGACGTTGAGGATGTTCATCTTGGCGTTGCGCTCGTCGGCGCCGAAGCCAATGCCGAAGGGCATGCCCCAGCCGAAGGCGGCATACTTGTTGCGCACCTGCATCAGGGCATCAACGCTCTTGGCGCTCTCCATCTCGTTAAGGATGGGCTGCAGGGGAGCGATGCCGTCCTTGTCGCGGCGGGTGGAGTCCATCGCCAGACGATAGAAGTCGGAGAGCTTCTGCTCTATTGTGCCTGACTGATATTTCTTTTTCAGCAGATCGGTCAGGATTGTGTTGATGCGTTTGTTGTTGTTTTCCTGCAACAGGTCAAACGAACCGTAACGGCCATAGGCGGCGGGCAGCGGGTGAAGCTTCTGCCAGCCTCCGGTGGCATACTGATAGAAATTGTCGGCCGGTCGCACAGTCTTGTCGAGATTCTTCATCTCGATACCAGACTTCGACTGAGCCATACCCATCGTGGGGGTGACAATCATCAAAACCATAGGAAATAAATGCTTAATCGTCATGTGGTTTTAAATTTTAGTATGAATTGGGTTAACAATAAGATTATTGAATTTCCGAATTTATCTGTTCCACAGCCTCCGAGAGCTCGAGCCACTTGTCGTTCTCCGCGTCGAGGGCTTTCTTCGTCTCGGTGTACTCGGTGACGAGTTTCATGTCGGAGGCGTTAGCGGGCTGCATCAGGAGCTCGTCGAGTTCTTTGAGCCGTTTTTCCATGTCGGCGATTCGCTTCTCGCAGTCGTCCACGGCCCGCTGCGCCTTCTTCAGCCGCTTCTGCTGTTCCTTGCGGTCGGCATAGCTGAGTTTGTTGGCCGAGGGCTGTGCGGCCTCTTTCTTTTCGGCCGGGGCCGCGGTGGAGGGAGCGGGCTGGCTGAGTGCCTCGTGAATGGTCTCGGCATTGTGGGCCCGCAGGTAGTCGTAGATACCACCGAGATGCTCCTTCACTCTGCCTCCGCCAAACTCATACACCTTCGAGACGAGACCGTCGAGAAACTCGCGGTCGTGGCTCACGATGATGGCCGTGCCGTCGAAAGCCTTGATGGCATCCTTCAGCACTTCCTTCGAGGGAATGTCGAGATGGTTGGTGGGCTCATCGAGGATGAGCAGGTTGACGGGCTCGAGCAGCAGGCGGATCATGGCCAAACGGCTGCGCTCACCGCCACTGAGCACCTTCACTTTCTTCTCCGAGATTTCACCGCCGAACATGAAGGCTCCCAGCAAGTCGTTGATCTTCAGCCGCATGTCGCCCGTGGCCACACGGTCGATGGTGTCGTAGATGGTGAGGTTCTCGTCGAGCAGCTGGGCCTGGTTCTGGGCAAAGTAGCCAATCTGCACGTTGTGACCTATCTTCAGCTTTCCGGTGAAGGGAATCTCGCCCATGATGCACTTCACGAGCGTTGACTTTCCCTCGCCGTTCTTGCCGACGAAGGCCACCTTCTCTCCGCGCTTGATGGTCAGCGTGACGTGGTCGAACACCGTGTGGTCGCCGTAGTCCTTGCGCACCTCGTCGCAGATGACGGGATAGTCGCCGCTGCGCAGGCAGGGCGGGAAGTGCAGGTGCATGGCCGAGTTGTCGATCTCGTCCACTTCCACCGGCACCATCTTCTCCAGCTGCCGGATGCGCTGCTGCACCTGTATGGCCTTGGTGGGCTTGTAGCGGAAGCGCTCGATAAACTCCTTGATGTCGGCAATCTCCTTCTGCTGGTTGGCATAGGCGCGGAGCTGCTGCTCACGGCGCTCCTTGCGCAGGACGAGATACTCGTCGTACTTCACGTTGTAGTCCTCAATGTGATGGCAGGTGATCTCAATCGTGCGGTTGGTGACGTTGTTGATGAAGGCCCGGTCGTGGCTCACCAGCACTACGGCTTTCGCGCCCGTGGCCAGGAACTGCTCGAGCCACTGTATGCTCTCGATGTCGAGATGGTTGGTGGGCTCGTCGAGCAGGAGCACGTCGGGATGCTGGAGCAGGATCTTGGCCAGCTCGATACGCATGCGCCATCCGCCTGAGAATTCGCGGGTGGGACGGTCAAAATCTTTCCGCTCGAATCCAAGTCCCATCAGCGTGCGCTCAATCTCTGCCTCGTAGTTGTCGCCTCCGAGCAGGAGATAGTGGTCGTTGGCCTGCGAAAACTTCTCAATGAGCTGCTGATACTCCTCACTCTCATAGTCGGTGCGTGAGGCCAGCTTCTGCTGCATCTCGTCGATGCGGTGCTTCATTTCGATGGTATTGGCGAAAGCCTTCCGGGCTTCGGCCTTCACGGTCGTATCGTCCGAAATCTTCATCACCTGGGGCAGATAGCCGATGGTAGTGTCGTTGGCCACCGTCACGGTGCCGCTTGTCGGCTTCTGATGCCCGCACAATATTTTCAAAAGGGTTGATTTTCCGGCGCCATTCTTTCCCACGAGAGCGATGCGGCCGTGGTCGTTGATGACGAAACTCACGTTGTCAAACAAGGGTTCAGCGCCGAATTCAACCTTTAAATTCTCTACTGAAATCATCAAATAATTATTTGTCGCATGCAAAGGTAAGGAAAAAAGCGAGAATATCGAAATTTTGGTCATGAATTATGCATAAAATAGACACGGTTGTTCTTTATTCCCTTCTTCTCCAACTTGCCTTCTTCTACGAACAGCGAGAGCCACTTATTGACCATATATCTGCTGAGGCCGAAGTTCTTCTGCATGATGGCGCTGGTGATGAACTGGTTTTTCTCGATGTAGTCGGCTATTTTAGGCCATAGCGTATCTTCTGTGTATTCTACTGATTGTGTGGAATAGTCCGACTTCGCAAAGCGGATGCCCTTCTTTACCGTCTCGTAGAAATGCTTCTCTGTCTTCAGTTGGATGGCTTGCATCGTGATGTCTTTGCCCGTGATCTTGTGGCCGTCTTGCTGGGCTTTGGCTTTGAGCCCGGCCTGTATCGACAGCCAGCCTATTCCGGGAAGGTAGACATGGCCAGTCTGCTGCAACTGGCTGATGGCGAGCTGACGGAACTCCGTGAATACGGCCTTGATGTCGCCCTTCTTCAACGTGCTGTTGGCTTCCATGTATTCAGCCATCTGTCCTTCGGTCATTGGTGATTGGGTGTGAAGGGCAACGAATTTTCTCGACTTGCCTTCACCGCCAGCATTCTCCAAGGTTCGAATTTCATACTTGATTTCCATTGTTGTTAGATTTTATGAGTTAATAATGTATTGATAGTCTGCCTTCAAAGACAAGACCATGACTTTTTCTGTGTGATCTGATGGTTGCTGACAGCTGTCAGCAGTTCTGCTCTCAGCTGTCAGCAGATCTGTCGACAGCTGTCAGCAGTTCTGCTCTCAGCTGTCAGCAGCTATCAGTAAGACGCTTTTTGAAGAAGAAAGTTGCCTTGCTGCTGGATAGACTTTTGGATAGAATTTCATCGATTTCCGTCTCTGGGGAATTGGGCCATAAAAAACGGGCAAGGAACGCGTTCCTTGCCCGTTAGAATCTCGGTGAGATTCAGAATATGTTTCGATTGTCTCTGCTTCTTTTGTTGGAAGCAGAGCGAGAGCAGTTAGTTCTTCTTGATCAGTTTGATCGAAGTCGTATGGCTCTTGATGTTGTCTCTCAGAGGCGACCATCCCGACATGCCCTTCATGGAGAAGGCCTGAGCCTTCATGCCCTTTGCGCTGCTCATCGTACCGCGGTCGGTAAATGAAGACTCGGGAGCAGTGTAGCTCATCGTCACCTTGTGGCCACCCTCTACGGTGAGGTCGAGATCGAATTTATAACCGTCGTCCACCTTCGTAACATTCACGGTACCGCTCTGTGCGAAAGCTCTCAGACGGGTCTCGGCGCCACCTTCACCGTAGGTCATATAGTAAGTGCCGATAGGAATGTACATGCCATAGTACTCGTAGTTCATGCCTTCAATCCAGTTGCCCGGACCCATATCGCCCGTCATAGTGGCAACGGTATATTCACCGGGAAGCTTCGTCAGGTCCATGGTCTGTCCCTCTTCGGTCAGCAGTTCCACGTTGAGCAACTCACCGGGACCGACGATGAAGCCGTCCTTGTCGAGCTCGCAGTTGTAGAACGTGCAGGTGTAGTCGCCGTACATACCTTCAACGTTGCTGTAGCCAGCGCTGAGTGCGGCCGGAACCATCTGGACATCCTCGCTCAGAAGATTGTAAGTGGAGGGATCCTGGTTGTCGTAGTCGATGGTGCCGTGGAACTTCATGCGGATGTTTTCGAAGTCTGCGCTGTCGGGCGATACGCTGCCTTTGAAGTCGATGTCGTAGGTGCCGTCGCTGTTGTAGGTCACGTTGGCTGTGGCTCCCTTGTCAAAATAGACCGAATATCCGTAGGGCTGGCCATTCTCTACTTTTGTGCAGACCATAGCTACGAGATAGTTGTCAGCATCGTAGAGTGTTCCCTCAGCGAAGGTTGTGGCGGGAGTGTAGCGTCCGCTGGGCATGATGGCGTGATTGCTGTCGGCAGAGTTGGCTCCCACGGCCAGGAAGCGGATGACATACTGGCCGGCCTCGGTGGGCAGACCGTCGCTGTCGATAGGAGCATTGCTGATCTCGGTGAGGTATTCGCCGCTACCGAAATAAACACCCATGCCGTAGGCGGCATTCTCGAACGACTGATCGTAGGTGACGGGGGCGGTGAAATCGATGCTGTCGATGTCGTCGACGTCGTATTCAACAACTTTGCCCGACTTCAGGTGTACAAGCGCAGAGCGACTCTGGGCGTAGCTGAACATGGTGAAGCAGGCCAGAAGGGCTGCCATAAATATTGTCTTCATAATGTGATTTGCTGCTGATTAATATTATTTTCTGAATTTTCCTGTCTTGTTGCCCACTCTCACTACATAGACTCCGCTGGGCAAAGCAGAGATGTTGACGGTCTGGCCGTTCCAGCCTTTGGCTTCCAGCACGCGTGTGCCTCCCACAGAGAAGATGCTGACGTCGGCATACTGGGCGGGATTCCATCCCTTGACGGTGAGGCTGTTGCCATCGTTGGAGATAAAGATCGACTGGCTCGTTGCGCCTTCAGTCTTTATCTGCGAAATGCCGTTGGCTGCCGATACAAAAGTGATCTTCTTGATGTCGTCGAAGGCGAACGTGGTGCCGTCCTTATCTTTGGATACGACGGTGACTCCCTGGTTGGAGAAGTCGAGTCGCTGAATGCCAGAGATGTTGAACGTCTGGCTTGTACCAGCCTTCGTCTCCACCACCAAATCCTTATCGTCCTGAGCGGCCATCGGCAAGGCTGCCAGCATGGATAAGAAAAGCATTGTGATAGTTTTTCTCATAAGCGGAAAAATTTATGAAAATTAAAAATTTGATGTTATCTTTCGTTGATGGGCTTGTATTGGCGCTGCTCCAAGATGTTCTTGTAGGCAGGACGTATGATGCGGCTGCCATCGAAGGTGATCTCTTCTATGCGGTGGGCCATCCAGCCAACAATGCGGGCCATGGCGAAGATGGGCGTGTAGATCTCCTGGGGCAGGCCTATCATCTCATAGATGAAACCGCTGTAGAAGTCGAGATTGGCGCAGATGGGCTTCTGGCTCTTGCGGCGGGCCGTGACGCATTTGATGCCCTCGCGTTCGAGTAGGGTCAGGAAGCGGTATTCGTCCTCGCGGCCCTTCTCCTTAGCCAGTTCCCCGGCCAGGCGCTTTAGCTCCTTGGCGCGCGGATCGCTGAGCGTATAGACAGCGTGGCCAATGCCGTAGATGAGTCCCGACTTGTCGTAGGCCTCCTTGTTGAGGATACGGTTGAGATAGCTGTCGATCTCCTCAACGTTGATCCAGTCGTTGATGTTCTCCTTGAGATGGTGGAACATGTCGATGACGCGAATGTTGGCGCCGCCATGCAGCGGGCCCTTGAGCGAGCCGATGCCGGCGGCAATGCTCGAGTAGGTGTCGGTGCGGGTGGAACTCGTGACGCGCACGGTGAACGTGGAGTTGTTACCGCCGCCATGCTCTGCCTGCGTGATGAGCAGAAGATCGAGCGTGCGGGCGTCGAGGTCGGTGTAGTCATTGCCCTTGATCATATAGAGAAAGTTCTGGGCAATACCCAGATTCTCCTTGGGGTAGCGGATGTTCAGGCTGCGCCCCTGTACGCTGTGGCGATAGATGTTGTAGGCGTAGGCGATGATGGTAGGGAATTTGGCAATCAGACTCACGGCCTGCTGCATCAGGTTGTCGCGCGAGATGTCGTCGGGGTTGGGGTCGAAGGTGTACATCTCCAGCACGCAGCGCGCCAGGATGTTCATGATGTTGTTGCCCTCGAGGTCGATGATATGCACGATGGTACGATGGTCGAGCGGCATGTTGTCGTAGAGCAGTTCTTTGAAAGCAGCGAGTTCCTCACTGTCGGGCAGTTTACCGCTCAAGATCAGATAGGCCACCTCCTCAAAGCCGAACCGCTTTTCGCGCAGCAGTGGCGTCACGAGGTCGTCGAGCTCATAGCCCCGATAGAAGAGTTTGCCTTCGCAGGGGACGAGCCGGCCCTTGGCATCGCGCTCATAACCCACGACGTTACCGATGTTGGTAAGTCCGACGAGCACTCCGGTGCCGTCCTCATTGCGCAGACCGCGTTTTACGCCGTACTTCTGAAAAGCCTCCAAAGGAATCTTTGTAGCGCTCCTCACGAGATCACTAAGCTTATAAATCAGATATTCCTTCCTCATATTTCACCTACACTTTTTCACGAAAACAACCGAAATAATGACTGTTTTCAATGTAAGTTGCAAAATTACAAAATAATCTGAAGAAAAAAGGCGAATATGATAAATTAATTAGATTTTTCCATTCTCTTCATCCACAACCACTGTATAATGCCTCTTTGAGCGAGGAAGAAGAGGAAGGCTACCCAGAGGGCGTGGTTGCCCATGATGCCGTTAAGGGCAAAGTAGACAATGAAAAAGGAGCAGGCGGCGATGGCAGAGGAGATGAGCATGCCGCGGGTGGCCGTAATGCCGATGAAGATGCCGTCGTAGATGTAGGCCATGAAGCCGGCGATGGGAATCAGACAGGCCCACCATCTATAGCGTGCGGCGGCTTGCAGCACGTCGGAGTTGTTGGTGAGAATGGAGAGGAAGCCTTGTCCGCCAAGGATATAGAGAGCAGAGAAGATGACGGTCATCAGCATGCCCCAGACCATGAGGGCTCTGACCACGGCGTGGAAGGCTGTTGTGTTGCCTGCTCCCTTGTAGCGGCCGCAAAGGGCTTCGGCAGCGAAGGCGAAACCATCCATAAAATAAGAGAAGATCGTGGAGAAGGTCATCAGCAGCGCATTGACCGACAGAATAATGTCGCCCTCTCGTGCTCCGGCTGCCGTGAAGAACAGGTTTACTGCCACAAGGAACAAGGTGCGGAGAAAGATGTCGCGGTTGACGACGAAAAACTTGCGAAGTTGTGAGCCCTTCAGCACTGCTCTTAGCGACGTGCGGTAGCGGAGCAGACGGCGATAGCTGCGGAACCAGAATATCATGGTCATGAGGAAGCCTACCCACTGCGACAAGACTGTGCCTAAGGCAACGCCGTCTATCTTCATGCCGAGACCGAAAACAAAAAAGAGAGACAGCAGGATGTTGACCACAACCTGAATAATGCTCACCATCATAGGGAGCTTGGTGTTCTGCATGCCAACATACCAGCCCGTCATGGCATACAGACTGAAAACCGCTGGTGCCCCCCATATCACTATATTATAATAGGTATGGACGAGGGGCATCAGCGTTGCTGAGGGCGAGATGACCGTTACGGCAAGCCATCTCACCGGTGACTGAAAAATCAAAAAGAATAGGGCTATGGCTAAGCCCAGAAAAAGCGAACGGATGAAAATAGTGATGACATCCTGCAAGTCCCTGCGGCCTAAAGCCTGAGAGGCCAGACCGCTCGTTGACATGCGCAGGAAACCGAAAATCCAATAGATGACGTTGAATATCATCGTGCCCACAGCTACAGCTCCAATGTAGGCGGCTGCACCAAGGTGTCCGACGATAGTCTGATCGACCAGTCCCAGCAGTGGAACCGTGATGTTGCTCACGATGGAGGGAAAGGCTAACTTGAGGATTTGTCGGTTGTAACTTTCCATCAATTCACTTTCTCCATCAGTTTTCCGTCTTGCCACTCAATGCTCTTGCGTTTGTGGTTCAGACGGTAGTCGCATCTGGAACTGCCATCGGGCGACTCAAAATGCAGGATGCCATTGGAATAGTAGAATGTTCCCTCTGCAGCCTCCTGATCGTTGATCTGTTCCTTCAAGTGGTTGCCGCTGATGATGACGGTCACTTTGCCGAGTCCGTCGTCACCATCATCGTTGTATACCCACGTGCCTTGCACCCATGCAGGAGCTTCCGTGGCATTCACCTCTACGAAGTCGTCGTCGTCCTTGCTGTTGGGTGGTGCTGAATTGTCTACCTTTTCCTCCATATGGGTTGTTGCGTCGTAATCACTTGTGGATGAACCGCCGAATACGTTGATGACGACGATGATGACTCCCATCACAGCTGCCGCAATCACGGCGCGCCCCAGACATGAGGAGAAGAATCGCTTCTGCTGTGACATGTATTGAGGGGGATACTGACGATAGTCTTGTCCGGAATAGCCGTAGGGATGATGTACCATCGGGTCTGCGGGGGGTGGGGTAGGCCCCGGTGTATGCCGTGATTCTTCTGGCAAAGGACGATTCTGTGCTGGGGCAGCTTGAGCAGCGGTGCTGTCTGTGGCAGGCTGGTGGGCGGGCTGCTGATGTTGCTCATTGTTAGGCACAGCATCCTTGGCAGCCTTCTCTGCGGCTGCTGCTTCCTCATCAGTCATCTGATAGGTGAAGGGCGTGCCGCAGCGTGGGCAGTTACAAGCTACTTCCGTAATTCCAGGTATCGTCTTCACCTCGAAGGTGAGACGGCATTTAGGACATTTTACTTTCACAATAATAAAAGTTTCTCAATCGTTAACTTTCAAAAGCCACCACGGCTTTGCGCAGCATGCGCCACACGCCGCCATCCAGCGTGGCTTTTCCTTCTTCAACTGTATCTATGCGGCGCGGCATCACACGCGAGTTGCCCATGATTTTGCAGACGGGCTTGATAAACTGGCTCACGCTGATGTTGGCCGTAGCCACGGCTTCGGGGGTGGACAGCATGATGAATGTGCCATTGCGCCCGTCGCGGGTGGAAAGCTGATAGATGCTCTTGCCGGCCTGCTGCTCTTCGGAGAAGTCCTCGAAGACGCCTTCGGGGGTCGGTGCCGCAAGATATATTGTCTTATATTCGCTCTCTGCCGGCTGTTGCTTCTGTAGCTGTACTACAGTTTCAACAGCGGGAGCAGCGGGAGGATTGCCTTGCAGTGCCTTTACCTGACGCTCCAATTCTTCCACACGCTGTTCCAGCTGGGCTAAGCGCTCTGATATGTTATCTGTTTGTTCTGACATAATTAAAGGTTTTGTATCAGATTCTCACGAATAGAACCTATGATAGGATAGAAGAACATGGTGTCCTCAATCTCGTCACTGCCATTCTTGGTGTCCGTATTCCGGTTGACGAAGTTCCAGCCGTTCACGAGATGATGTTCCAGATTCTTATTGACCAATTCTTTGAAGCGCACCAGACTGTTGTAGTCGACCAGGAAGCGGTCTACAACCTGTACGTCGTCGCACAACTTGCAGAAGAAGTCGTTGTACTTCTTCACTTGGTCTACAATCTCTGCACGAATCTCGGGATTGTCCATGTCGTCGTAGACGAGTTTCTCTTTAGAGATCATCGAGTAGTTGTAGATCAGCGTGCTGTCGAAACTATCCATCATCTTGTTGAGCTCGGCAACCTGTGCGCAGCCGCGGCTCTCACGCACCTGCATCAGTGCGCCACGGCAGGTGATCTGCTTGGGCTCTTTCTTCTCCATGACGACAGAGAATCCGTCTACGTCGTATTTCTCTCCGTAGATACGCTCGAAGACAGCCTGTGTCAGCTGGTCGAGGTCGCGCTGCGAGCCCACAATGTCAAGCACCTTTGAACCTGTTCCGGAGAACATCACAGAACGTGGCTTCTCCAGTCCGCGATGCTTCATCATGTTGGCTACATAGTAAATCAGCGTCACGTAGAAATAGATGAAGATGATCTTGCGCTCGCCATCCTGATTGAGCAGCAGATTGTAGGAGAAGACGTCCTTGCCCTTCACTACCTTGTTGTTGATGACAGAGAACAGGAAGGCATTGATGTCTTCGCTCTTCTTCTTCTCGGTGATATCCTCAAGAATGCCGGAGAGCTCGCCGTAAGTCTCGTCGTCGTGCTCGAAGTGCTTGCGGAAATGCTCCACATATTTAATGAGCATCGGGTTGCTGTCGCCGTGGGGCACCTCAGAGAATCCGTCGCCGAAGAGTACGTTGGCGGCAAAGCGGAACGAAGTGAGGAAAGACGGTTGCTGGGCATTGCTGCCGAATACCACCACGTCGCTCGAACCACCACCGATATCGATACTGGCAACAGTGGAAGCTGCGCCAAGGAAGCGGCTTGAGGACTTATAGAAGTAGTAGGGGGCCACTGACTCGGGCATCTGGATGAGATTGTCGCTATCGGGCTGTACGTTGAATACGTCGCGGAAGATCTTGCTCCATGTCTCGCCGATCTTGCGCACATTGCCCACCTTCATAGCCAATGGATAGAACCAGACGAGGCGCGTCTTCTGCAAGTCGCCGTTCTCAAGAAGCACTTTCGTGCGCATGAGCAAAGCCAGTTCCGTCAAGTAGGCCTTCACGCGCTTGCTATTGGCAAGGTCGGTGCTCCACTTCAGATTGGCCACGACACGGTTGGCGTAGCCCAAACTCTCCTTCTCATAGACGAACGGAATGTTGGCATCGCCAAGGGCTACAATCTCGTCGACGGTTTCTGCATCGAGGCGGTCGGGCTCCGAGAGAACAGTGCGCTGGGGGAAGCCATAATCGTCGCCTAGGGATTTGGGCAGGAACTCCTGCTTCATCAACGCGTCGTAATAGACATTGTTGCCATTGTAGAGTGTAGCCAATAGGCGTTGGCGAGCCTCGCTGTTCATTGAGAGAGGTGCGGGCATCTTGTCGCCAGCCATGAACTCGACGTGGGTGTTGGTGGTACCGAAGTCGACAGAGAAAGTCAATGCCTCATGGCCAGGCACGTAGTCGGGCCAGTTGGGGCAGACGATACCTTCGGCAGCGATGCCTCCGTGGTCGTCGATAAGGCGGAGCTGCATATAGTCGAAGCCGTCGCTCACGGAATAATAGTCGGAGCCGATGCGCTTCTCGGCCTTCAGGCTGCGCTGACGGCAGACGACTTTCTGAGCATCAAGATAATTCTTGAAGCCATTCTGTGCGAAGTCGAGCTGCAAGCTGCATCCGGAGAGCATGCCCATCGAACGGTCGACAAGCTGCACCTTATACATATCGCCGTGGCCCAAACGCACGAATGGGAATACGGTGAGCGTGAAAGGCAGTGTGAGGAATACGCCACGGTCGTTCTTCTCGTCGTAGCGCAGGTCCATGTTGTGCTCTTGGATATAAGTGCGCTCCAGCGTCACAAACTGTCCGGGCTTCTGTACGGGGATGCGCAGGATTACACGCACGGTCTCCACACCGCCCACCTTGGAATGAATCAGCTCGAAGCGAGGCCTTCCGGAGATTGTGCCGCGAAGGTCTTCAGCATTGAAATACTTGAAGAACAGCGGCTTCAGCGGCAACAGGAAGTCATGATCATCCGCATCGCGCGAGCCCTGCTGACGGTTGCCGTTGAAGAAGCAGATGTTGTCGAGTGTATAGTCGAGTTTGATGAGCACGGGCTGCAGGAAGTCGTCGGTCGTCAACCAGGGATACTGGTGTGAAGTAGCCGGCAGTATTCGCTTCTCGGGTGCCATGGCATAGTCCTCGGGACGGATGATTGTGGTGTCGTCCCAAGGTCCCGTGATATAACGGAAAGGCTCCAAGGCATTGAGGTGATTCTGCAGCACGAGCGGCAGTGGGTCGTCCTGCTCGCGTGAGGCTCTGATGATAAAGTCACTCTTGCTGATGGCGTCTTGGATGTCAGTGCGGCGTACGCAATAGAATGGAACACCAATGGCTTCCACACCATTGTCGAGCATGTCGAAATTTGTATCGAGCCATGTGCGAGCTTTCTCTGTGGCCTGCAGATCCACGGCACGCGGGTTGCCGATCTCATTGATGATCTCGGCCTGAAGCTTGCTGTCCAGCAAGGGCAGATTGGTGATCAGATAGGCGTTCACCTCACCGCAGTTTTTCTTCAGGTCTGGATAGGCTGTGAAGAGTGCGTAGATATACTTGATGAACTTCTCTTGACGCTGATAGAGTGGACGCCAAGTTTGGAAAAGATTGACGTTCTGTTCTACGGGAATATCGCAGAAGTCCTCTTTTGCATTCGGGGATGCCATCCACAACGTTACGGGCGACGTGGAGCCGATGACCTTATCGCCACAGACGAGGAAGAACAGCTTGTCGAGCTGGTCAAAGTTGAATGCTTCCTTGTCCTGCTCCAAAAACATCTCAATAGTCTCGCCCAGCAGCCGGTGCTGTGGGTCGCTCTTCAGGCGTTCCACCTCAGTCTGTCTGTTCCAGACGATGATTTTCAGTCGGTTGCTGAGCTCTGTATAGTTGAAGAAAACCTGAGCGATGTCCAATGCATTGCTGACGAGTCGCTCGTCCATGAGCTCCCCTTTGAGATTGGGGTGCATGGAGAGACGCTTGAAGGCGTTCTTCACAAGGTCCATCTGGGCGAAGGGGGAGGGAATAGCGGTGCGGGGCTTGGCCGACAAGCCACCATTAGGGTCGCTGATTTGTTCTATCTCGTCGGCGTTGTATTGTCCGTTGAGCGTTATCCAGCCCTCGCCTGTTGTCTTATTGTTATAGCTTAATATGTTCATCTTAATTGCTTACTGTTGAAAAGGTTAGACGATACCATCAAACTTCTCGTCCACCAGTTTGTCAAGCACGGTGTCGAGCAGCGACATCAGCTTGAGGGCAGGACTTCCGTTCTGGAAACGATTCTGCTTTGTTGCGGCCTGGCTCTCCTTGTTCAGTGCAGAGAGCAGATTCTTATAGTCAAGAGCACTCTTGAAGAATCCCGAACGGGGAGCTATTCCGTTCAGACTGTCGGCCATCTTGTCTGTGCCCGTGTTGAAGGGGCGGAAGGCACGCTGGTTGTGTCCCATCTCGCCCAGCCAAGTAAGATAGCCACCGTAGAAATCGGAGGTGAGCGTCTTGAAGAAAGTGGTTACCAGGAAGCCTTTCGTTATTTCTGGCTTATCCTCGGTGTATCCACGACCGATATCGTTGGCCAGCTGATTCTGTATATATAAATAGGAGAGGTGCCACTTGCAGAGTTGCTTGTTCACCTCAATACGCGTTGAGAGTCCGAAGTCCTTCAGCGTCAAGTCGGTCTTGTCGTTTGCCAGACCGTATTCCTTGAATATAGGACTGATGGCATTTCCGTCCTCGGTCTGCAACTGTGAGTCGGGAATCTGAAGGAAGTCCAGAATGGCCAGTGCGCCCACATATTCCACAACATGGGCATCGTTGCGCTGTCCGTTGCCACCGGGGTCGTTGAAATAAGGATTGGATGGAACCTCGTCGCCCAAATAGTAGCAAGCGTTGACTTTCGACATGTTGAGGTCCTTGCCATCGCGGCGCAGTCCCGTAAGATTGTCATGATAATAATAGAGTGCGCTCTTTGTCTTTGAGATAAAGTCGGCACGCGAGATGGGGCTGTCCGGATCCTGCTGCACGTTGAAGTAGGGCAACACGGTCAAGGCTCCAATGCGTGCGTCGCGCAGGTCGCCACGGTTGTTGATGTTGGGATTGTTGGCAGCATTGCGGATATTCTTCACGATGACAGGATAGCCTGCAGCACCAGTACCGCCGAAGATACTCGATACGACAAAAATGCGGTCGTTCTTCTGGAATACGTTGCTGAATTGCTTGAATTCTTCAGAGTCCTTGAATTCATTGAGGGCTACGCTACCAATATTTGGAGAGCCTACGAAACCGATGTCCATCTTGGTCTTCAGTTGGTCGTCGCTGAAGAGAATCGACACCAAAGCCTGGTTGGCTGTGTCGAGAGTGGAGTAGGAGAGGAAGTCCTGAAATTGTTTCGACTCTATTCCAGCGAGGTTGAAGAGGAACGTATCGCTCAGATTGGATCCATTGGGCAGGATGTCGCTCAGGGACGAAATCTTCACCGAGAAGAATCCCTTCGTCACGTTCACCTCCTCACCATAGAGGCTGCGGCGCAATTGCTTATACCAACGCATCAGGTTGTCCGTGCGCTTTAGGTCTTCATTGGCCTTATGCGGGTCAACGATGATGGGCACGATCTCAAGAGGCATAGGCAGCCCCTGTTCGTCTACGGGATGAACGCCAGCCGCCAACTGCATGATCAACGGGCGCATGACGCGAGAACCCGTGCCGCCAACTAAAAATAGAAACAGTCGCATCTTTTTATATTGTCTATGCTTTCATTATTATATTAGAACTACTCGAAGCATGTCTTCTTTTAAACGCCAAAATCCCCGGATAGACTCATTCGGGGATAGGTGTATGACGGCAGTTTGTGCTCCACCATCTCATGCTGTAACTTGCTATGACGAACATGACCACTTCGACAAGCAGATTGGTCATGGCAAAGCCGAACAACTGATCGCTGTAGTCAACGCCATCGTTGGCAAACACACCGTCGCAATAGCTGTAGGCCGTGATGCAGGAAGCTACAGCGCCAACAGCGAGCACGATGAGCCAGTGATACCAGCGGGAAAAACTCACCGAGTTGATGACGTAATAGAATATGCCGGCCAGCACCCAGGCAATGATAGCTGAGAACAGGGTAGTCATAAAGTAGAGATTATTGTTGTACATCTCATTGGCAAACTCTGTCTGACCTGAGAACATAGCATCGAGAATCGGGCTCGCGAGCACCAGCAATATCAGTGTAGCCACTAACCCGGCAATCAGATAAATAGTGTATTTTTTCATTGCTTTCTTGTAAATTTTCGCTTTACGTCTAATTCCTTATTATTATCCCTTATTATTATCTGTTAATCTCAAGATTCATCTCGAAGTAGCACGGCGTTCCGTCCGAGTTTCTCGAATAGCTGTCGTAGATGCCTTGCAGAAGATATTTCAGTCCGAAAGTGGTCTGAGGCTCTATCGTCGTGTCATCATCGTCGTTGCTCATGTCGACCCAATGCGGAAGTTTGTTGAGCAACTTAATATGAATATCCTGTGCCGCAGGCTTGTCGAGAGAGAGCACGAAGATGTGCGTGGCTGTGCCGAGATACTTCTTCTCGTTCGGAGTCATATCCGAAGATTTCAATTCCCGGATTTGCTTGATCTTCACATTGCTTTCCGACTCAACGGTATAGTTGTTGATGTCGGTCAGATAATCCTTGTCGATAAACATACCGCTGAGGTCTACGGCCAGTTCCAGTTGCAAGTCGCCGGAGTTCTTGTCGACCTTCACATCGGTGATCTTCGTCACCTGAGTGTCCTGTCCGCGTTCGGGACGGAACGAACCACGCATGTCGTCACCGGCGAGAAGCAGTGAATAGTAAGGCACGTAGAGGTCGTCGGTATCGAAGAGATACATATTCTGGAAGCCGCGCATACGGGAGAAGTTGCAGAATGTCTGATAATTGGAGTTCTTTCCCAGACGACGCATCACTTTGTTGTCGCCAACCAAGATTATATAATATGGTCTCTTGCCGTGATAATCCTTGCCTGCCTGGGGTGAGTTGTAAGCGTAGTAGGGACCGTCGTAGCTTCCCGTCATCTTGATGATGAGCATGCTCTTATCCTTCACGCTGGACTTGAAGACACTGGATGTCATGCCCTGAGCCTCAGCGAAGACCTTTTGAGGATTCACTCCAGCCATATCACGGGTGCTGTATATCATATCCGTAACGAGGATACTCAGCTCGTCCTTGCCTGTCTTATTGAGAATGTTGTCGAAAATTTGACCGAAATCTGTGTAGCTTGCGTCGCCCAAGCCTTTGGTAGAGCCGAAAATGTCGGCGTCGCGCACAAACTGCTGGAGACCTTTGGGATAAGGAGTCACCGAAGAGTTGACGACAAACATCTTGTTGTCGCTTCCAGGTAGAGCATTGAGCATATTGACAATGGCGGCCTTGAACGAACCATCACCCTGCGGAGAGTCGTAGGGCACCATTGATCCCGAGCGCTCCAAATAGAAGTTCACCTTAATGGCGACGTTGGTGAAGCTGATGGTCTTTGGCGGACGGCGGTTCTCAAAGAAGTCTTCAATATAATCTTCTACGGCATCCTCATCAAGTTCTCCATTTTTATAGAAATCCTTAAAGCGGGCTTTGTTGTTATCCAAAAAGGTCTTGATGCGTGTCCAGTCGTTAGCGTCTACCGTGGCATCATTATCTGCCACTTCGAGGAGCAACTTGTTGAATTCTTTTTTGGGGCCGTTACTGCAAGAAGTGAACGTCAATGCCACTCCCATGAACGCAACAGCAAAGGGATATAGAAATCTTCGTTTCATCGATTATCCGAATTATTAATATTTTTCAAGATGCAAAATTAACAAAAAATATTAAGAATATCCTATCTGAACTCAATGATTTAATATAATTTGGTGAAGCATAGGCTAAAATGACCTTTGTAACAAGCTATCTCGAGCATAAAAGTGAGCGATGAAACAGTGAATGCTTGCGACTCTCGGAGAACTTCATACAGACTCGCCATTCGAAAAGGCAACTACTCATGTCGATAACTGAGAGCAGATCTGTCACAACTGAGAGCAGATCTGCTGCTGACAATTGAGAGCAGAGCTTCTGACTGCTGAGAGCAGAGCTGCCGACAATTGAGAGCAGAACTGCTGACAGCTGAGAGCAGAACTGCTGACAGCTGAGAGCAGAACTGCTGACAGCTGAGAGCAGAACTGCTGACAGCTGAGAGCAGAACTGCTGACAGCTGTCAGCATTCACTAAATCATGGAATTCAAAGTGTAGACCTGCGATCGCCTGATATTCTTAAGTTGCTTGATTATGCTTTGGAGTAGTGCTGTTCGGAAATGATAATAAAAAACAAAGAGGCAGCTTATGTCCTACCTCTTTGTTTTCTTGAATTTGCGATAAATCTTCCATCCGAAGAGAAATCCATCGAGAATGCCTGAGCCCAGGCTGAAGAAACTCTTCAATCGTTGTGATGGAAGCGAACTGGACTTTAAGGCCTCTGGAGTTTCAAACAAGCTATGATAGAGCTTGCTCATTTTGGCGTTGTCTTCACGGATGCCTTTGAGCAGAGTCTCCTTTCGGTTGCGGATATCGGCTAAAGACTTATAGCCGGAAATAATCTCTATGGGCATAATTGTCAACTCATTAATATACCAGTTAGGAACTTCACGAGAGGCTTCTCAATCCACTCGTGACGGAAAATTACTACCAAGGCGAGCAACACAAAATAGACACCTGCAACGATGGCAAAAGCGGCCACGGTTCCTACCTGTGGCTCAAGGGCGTAGGCCAAGGCAAACGACAGATAGATGACCATGATAAGAAACAGGGTTGACAGTATCAAGGCCATGACGAGGGCCGTGAGGATGCGCACAGACTTCTCTATTACATCGAGCTTCACGTATTCCTGCTGAAGCCCGATGTAATGTTTGAGTGTCTGAACGAGCTGACTGATTGTCTCTATGTTCTGATCGTTGCTGAACATATATGATAAGAGTCTCTTGTTTAACTGACAGTGCCCTCTTTAGGCTTCCTGGTTCTGAGCCTCCTTGATGTCGTCAACGAGGTCGTTTACCTCTTTGCGGCTGAGCTTGATGTTGTGCTTCTCGCAGAAGTCGTCAACAGCACCCGTAATCTTTGAACGTGTCTCAACTCCTTTTTCAGGAGCCAGAAGCAAACCTAAGGCTGCTCCGGCAATAGCGCCACCTAAGAATGCGCCGATATAACCTAATGCTTTCATAATTAAATATTGTTTTAAATTTGTTGTACTGTCTGCAAATATAGTGAATTCAATTAAAATAACGAATAAAATCAAGAGCGTTTTTTTCAAAAAAAACTGTATTTAAAGCATTTAACAAACTTTAGTCGGCAAAAAGAACATTTTTCGTGATATTATTTGTAAGTTTGCAACTAAATTAAAAAGCAAATATTAAACAAAAAAAGAATATGAAGAAATCATTCGTGTTGTGCGCAGGGCTTTGCCTTGTATTCGCATTATCTGGTTGCAAGTCAAGTGAGAGTGCATACAAGAAGGCTTACGAGAAAGCTCAGGCACAAGAGAGCCAGCGTGCTCAGGAAGAGCCTCAGACCGATGCTCCCGTCGTGACTCCCCTGGAGTCGGCACCTGCTTCGCAGACAACTGTTACAGACAACTACGACAATGTATCCGTGCGTAATGAGAACGTCACCGTGGTGAGTGGCGCAGGACTTAAAGCATTCAGCGTCGTCGTTGGCTCATTCTCCCTGAAGGCCAACGCTCTTGGTTTGCAAAGTCAGCTCAAGAGTGCAGGCTACGATGCCCAGGTGGCATTCAACCCGCAGAATAATATGTACCGCGTTGTGGCAACTACGTTTGACGACAAAGGCAGCGCTGTGCAGAGCCGTAATCAGCTGCGCGCTGGAAAATACCCCGACGCATGGTTGCTTTATAAGAAATAAATGCGGATCTTATCTGTAGACTACGGTAAGAAACGTTGCGGATTGGCTGTCACCGATCCGTTGCAAATCATTGCAAACGGATTGGTGACAGTCGCTACCTGCGACCTCTTCGATTATCTCTCGGCTTACATTCAGAAAGAAGAGGTGGAGCGCATCGTCATTGGCAAGCCTACCCAACTGAGTGGAAAACCTTCGGAGAATCTGGCGCGGGTGGAGCAGTTTGTCAACAGATGGCGGAAGACACATCCCGAGATTCCCATTGTGTTCTATGACGAGCGCTTCACGTCGGTGTTGGCCCATCAAGCCATTCTTCAGAGCGGAATCGGAAAAAAACAGCGAAGAGAGAACAAGGGACTGGTTGATGAAATCAGTGCCACCATCATACTTCAGGATTACATGCGCTCCCTTCATTAGGACGCGCGAACTTGTTTAACATTATAAATTCCCGACAACATTGATATTACCTATTTATACTTATGGTCAGCCTGTGCTGCGCAAGGTGGCAGAAGATATTACAGCTGACTATCCCGAGTTGAGCACCCTCATAGAGGACATGTTTGAGACTTTAAAGGCGAGCGACGGCATCGGTCTTGCGGCCCCGCAGATTGGCAAAGCCATTCGTGTGGTGGTGATTGACCTGGATGTCTTGAAAGATGAGTTCCCCGAGTATGAGGGCTTTCATCATGCCTTCATCAATCCTCACATCATCGAAATCGACGACGAAGCCCCCAAGGAGACAATGGAAGAAGGATGCCTGTCTATCCCCGGTATCCACGAGAGCGTGAAGCGCGGTACACGTATACATGTGAAATACGTAGACGAACAGTTTCAACCTCATGATGAATGGGTGGAGGGTTACTTGGCACGCGTGATGCAGCACGAGTTCGACCATCTCGACGGCGTGATGTTTACCGACCGTCTCACACCTTTGCGCAAGCAACTCATCAAGAATAAGCTGAAGGCTATTATGCAAGGAAAGTTCCGTTGCTCCTATCGCGTGAAGCCTCGTCACTAATACATTATTATATGAGAGAACAAGGAGCCAGCAATAATCCATGGTCCTGTTTGCGTCTTATACGAAACCTCGCTTGTCTGATAATCTTCCTCATGCCTGTTTCGTCTAAGGCGCAATTTAATACTAACCAGTTGATGCAGACTGGGCGCATAGCCCTTCAATATGAGGACTATGTGCTTTCCATACAGTATTTCAACCGGGTGATATCGTTGCGCCCCTATCTCTATGAGCCCTGGCAGCTGAGGGCTGTGGCCAAATTCTATCTCGACGATTTTGTCGGGGCGGAGTCGGATGCCTCGAAGGCCATCGAACTCAATCCCTACATCTCGCAGTTGTTCGACCTAAGAGGCATTGCCCGTATCAGGCAGAAGAACTTTCAGGGGGCAATTGATGACTACAAGAGAGCCATCAAGCTGGACCCCTCGGTGCAGGGCTTTTGGTACAACAGTGCCCTTTGCTACTATCAACTCAAGGATTATGACAATGCCCTGGCTCTTTCGGACAGCATTATCAAGCGATGGAACAACACTGCCGGAGCTTATTCTCTGAAAGCCGAAATCTATCTGCAAAAGAAAGACACAACTCAGGCTGCACAGTGGCTCGACAAAAGCTTAAAGATTGACCCATACAATGCTGACGCCTGGACAACTCGCGCTTATATGGCAATGGGCAAGAAGCAATGGAAAGAGGCTGACGGCTTCTTTACCGAAGTGCTGCGACTGAAGCCTACAGACGTCAACAGCTACGTGAACCGTGCGCTCTGTCGCATCAATACGAATAATCTCCGCGGTGTGATGGACGACTATGATAAGGCCCTCGAACTGGATCCCAACAACTTCCTGGCTCATTACAATCGAGGCCTTATCCGTGTTCAGCTGGGCGATGACAATCGTGCCGTGGAGGACTTTGACTATGTGGTGCGCATGGAGCCCTCCAACTTCATGGCCATCTACAACCGTGCCTTGCTGCTCGACCGCATCGGTGACCTCAAGGGAGCCATACGTGATTATACGACCGTCATCAACCAATTCCCTAATTTCTGGACCGGTCTCGAACAGCGTGCCTGGTGTTACCGACGGCTTGGAATGACTTCTAAGGCTGAACTCGACGAATTCCGCGTGTTCAAAGCCCAGATGGACAAGCACGTAGGTATACAGCGGCGGTGGAGCAAGGCCAAACTGCGTGAAGTGAGAAAACGTAGTGAGATCAATCTTGACAAGTACAACCAAATAGTTGTGGAAGACGAGCCAGAGGTGGACCACGAATATAAGAGCGGTTATCGCGGACGTGTGCAAAACCGTCAAGTAGACATCGACATGATGCCCATGTATATGCTCTCTTTTGAAGCCTACAACAATGGCGTTCTGCACTATCAGGCTTTCGACCGCGATGTGGAACGGCTCAATGCCAAGAAAGACAGTGAGCATAAGCTCTATGTCAACTGCAATCGTCAGTCGCTCGACACTTTGCAGATACAGCGCGTCTTTTCCATGGTCGATACGCTCACGGCTAGGATAGAAGGCACGGCCACTGTGCATAGTATCACGGGTAAAGGCCAGCAGCAGTTGCTTTCGCTACTCATGACGCGCAGCGTGGCCTACGCTTCCCTTCAAAATTACGATGCGGCTGCTGCCGACATGACCACTTATCTAGGTGTAGACAGCACTCTTTCGCTGGCATGGTGGCAGCGGGCTGTGTGTCAGTCGCTCTACATGCAGTCGTTCGATAACAGCGATATGACGCAGTTGAAGTTGTCACAGATTAAGGATGACTTTGCCCATGCCATAAGTCTGAACGCCCAGAATGCTTATCTCTATTATGACCGCGGCAATTTCTATGCGAAACAGAAAGATTATGCTCAGGCCATAGACGATTATACCCGCGCTTTGCAAATCGATAGTCATCTGGCCGAAGCCTATTATAACCGTGGTGTGACCCGCATTCTGGCCAACGACAAGAAAAATGGAGTGGCAGATTTGAGCAAGGCTGGTGAACTAGGACTCTATGAAGCCTACAGCGTCATCAAGAGATACACTAAATGAGCCTAGCCTCTTTCAATATTATCTTGAACTTTACCGAGCACAACAGAATGATAGAATCTTCAGACGATATGCAGCATTTGGCCAACGAATGGGGCTTCCTGCCATTCTTCGCAGGACCTATTCCAGGTTTTTCCATCGAGGAAAACATCGATCCTCGCTGGTGGTTCAGCGATGGCTCGCTCGACGAGGAGAATGAGGATGAGCTTGCTCAATCCGATCCGATGGGAGCGTGGGACTGGAAAGGCCGCTGCATTATTGAGGGTGACTTGGCTTATGGTAAGTTTTTCCATGGCAAGGCTGGGTATATCAGCATGGAATTCTTTCCCGACTTCATCAATTACCGGCGTTCTATCTACAAACTCTCAGCCCAGGAGAAGAAAGTCCTAGCCACGCTGCACGAGAACCACTCGCTATTGTCTTCGGAACTTCGCTTGCAGAGCGGCTACGAACGGCGCCATTACACACATCGCGAGAGCAACCCGCTATTGCGTGAGGCGCAGAAGACGCAACCACATCTCCCAAAACCTAAGAAAACTACACGTGTAGAAGGTTTTGAGACGGCCATCTCCCGGCTGCAAATGGGTGGCCGGGCTTTGATTGCCGATTTCGAATACCGCTACGACAAGCAGGGCCGCCGCTATGGCTGGGGAGTAGCCCGCTATTCAACGCCTGAGGACTTCTTTGGCGAAGATCGGATATCGTGTAGTCGCAAGCCGCTCGAATCTTATTCTGTACTCCTCAACCGCCTTACTCAGCTCTTTCCTGATGCCACTCCTTCCCAATTGAAATGGGTGCTGGGGTAAAATATGCATTCACCTAAGAGGTTCATGCACTGTCGTTTGTGGCAGATGAACTGTCTGTCCTTTGATTATTCTCTTCTTCATTCTCTGGATAATTCTTTAACTCCACAACTGCGGGGCACCGTCGTTGCGTACCAGCTTCTTTGTTCTTCAGTCGCAATTTGCCCGTAATTCCATTGCAATTTGCCCGTAATTCCATTGCAATTTGCCCGTAAATCCGACTCATTTTGCCCATATTTTCATTGTAAGTTATATGTATTGCCGACTCGAGACGATCAATTTTTCCTTTTGAAATACATTATTTATATCCATTTTGGGTGCGCCATATAAAGAGGTTTGGCTTGCCGACCATTGGCTGGCCAAACCTCTATATATAAAGGTATAGGTTGAGTTTATTGTCTTCTGCAGACGCTTTTGCAAAAATATTTGTCTCCTTAAGATAATTTTCCCCTTATTTGTTGCCGCGTTCCAAAATAAAGTAGTACTTTTGCGACGATTAAGTAAACTAAATTTGTATTATGGTTAAAATCACTTTTCCAGATGGGTCTGTCCGTGAGTATGAGTCAGGCGTAACTGGGTTACAAATCGCCGAGAGCATTTCGCCGGCTCTCGCTCGCAACGTTGTATCTTGCGGTGTCAATGGCGAAACAGTGGAACTCAACCGTCCTATCAACAGCGACGCCACTATCGCGCTCTATAAGTTTGAGGACGAAGAAGGAAAGCACACGTTCTGGCACACCTCCGCCCACCTGTTGGCCGAGGCTCTTCAAGAGCTTTATCCCGGTATTCAGTTTGGTTTCGGTCCTGCCATCGAAAACGGCTTCTTCTATGATGTCATGCCTGCCAACGGTCAGGTGATCTCTGAGAATGATTTCCCGAAGATTGAGCAGAAGATGATGGAACTCGCCAAGAAAGATGAGCCTGTGGTGCGTCGCGAAGTTTCCAAGGCCGATGCTTTGAAAGAATTCGAAGCTGATGGTCAAACTTACAAATGCGAGCACATCGATCAGGATCTCGAAGACGGAACCATCACAACATACACACAGGGCAACTTCACCGACCTTTGCCGTGGCCCGCACTTGATGAGTACGGGTGCCATCAAGGCCGTCAAGATTACGAGTGTTGCCGGTGCCTTCTGGCGTGGCGATGCCAAGCGTGAGCAGATGACGCGTATCTACGGTATCACCTTCCCGAAGAAGAAGATGCTCGATGAGTATCTCGTGATGCTCGAAGAGGCAAAGAAGCGCGACCACCGCAAGATTGGTAAGGAGATGGAACTCTTCATGTTCTCCGATCGTGTTGGAAAAGGTCTGCCTATTTGGTTGCCAAAGGGAACGCAGTTGCGCTTGCGCCTGCAGAATCTGTTGCGTCAAATCCTCAAGCCTTACAACTATCAGGAGGTGATCACTCCGGGTATTGGTTCGAAGAATCTCTATGTCACATCAGGCCACTATGCTCATTATGGCAAGGATTCCTTCCAACCCATTCACACGCCTGAAGAGGATGAGGAGTACATGCTCAAACCAATGAACTGTCCTCACCACTGCGAAGTTTATGCGCGCAAGCCCCGTTCTTACAAAGACCTGCCTTTGCGTATCGCAGAGTTCGGTACGGTGTTCCGCTATGAGAAGAGCGGTGAACTCCACGGACTCACCCGCGTGCGTACGTTCACTCAGGATGATGCTCATATCTTCGTGCGTCCCGATCAGGTGAAGGCTGAGTTTGAGAACGTTATCGACATCATCCAGAAGGTGTTTGGTATCTTCGGCTTCAACGACTATGAGGCACAGATTTCTCTTCGTGATCCTGCTGATAAGGAGAAGTACATTGGTAGCGACGAGATTTGGGAGACCAGCGAGAATGCTATCCGCCAGGCTTGTAAGGAGAAAGGCCTGAAAGCTCACGAGGAAATCGGCGAGGCTGCCTTCTATGGTCCTAAGCTCGACTTCATGGTGAAGGATGCTATTGGCCGCCGTTGGCAGCTGGGTACGATTCAGGTAGACTATAATCTGCCGGCACGTTTCAAACTGGAGTACACTGCTGAAGACAACTCGAAGCAGACGCCTGTGATGATTCACCGTGCACCTTTCGGTTCGCTGGAGCGCTTCACCGCTGTGCTTATCGAGCATACAGCCGGTCACTTCCCCTTGTGGCTCACACCCACACAGTGCACTATCCTTCCCATCTCAGAGAAGTACAACGACTATGCAAGACAGTTGAAGGCTTATTTCGACAGCGTAGACGTTCGTGCTACTATCGATGATCGTAACGAGAAGATAGGCCGCAAGATTCGCGACAACGAGTTGAAGCGTGTTCCCTACATGCTCGTGGTTGGTGAGAAAGAAGCATCCGACGGATTGGTGAGCATGCGTAAGCAGGGCGGTGGCGAGCAGGCCACGATGACGAAAGAGGAATTTGCCAAGCGCGTGAACGACGAGGTGGCAGATCAGCTCAAAACCGTCTAATCATTCGAAAGATAGTGGAGTAGGGCGGTTTTCACTATTGGATACGCTATGACTGCCTATCTCTAATCATCCTAAAATATAAACGGACAGTTCTGATCCAGAACTGTCCGTTTTTGAATTTTTCATTTGTTCGTAAACTCTTCCTGAAGACAGTAAGACCGTGTTTCCTACTAATCCCCTGTGACCTTTGCTCTAATCAAGGTTCGTTGTTAGAAACGTGTTCTGCGGGTGATAATGAGAAGTATGGCCTTTTTCTAAATAGTCGGTATGAAAGCAGTCTCTTTTGTGTTAAAAAGTTTGAGGTTTTCTTTGCCAACTCAATGATTTTTAGTAATTTTGCACCCTGTAACGGGAGATTGCGCCCGTGAATAAACAAAAAACAGAATAAGACTTGTATATAGTTAATGAAGAATGACAAAAAGACAATGAAAAACCAGTACCGCGTGAATGAACAAATTCACGTTCGGGAAGTTAGAGTGGTAAGCGATAATGGCGCAGAAGTAATGCCCACACGCAAGGCCCTTGACTTGGCTCGCCAGCAAGGACAGGATTTGGTGGAGATTTCCCCCAATGCACAGCCACCTGTTTGTCGCATCATCGACTATAGCAAGTTCCTTTACCAGCAGAAGAAACGTCAGAAGGAAATGCGTCAGAAGCAGGTCAAGGTGGAGACAAAGGAAATCCGTTTTGGACCACAGACCGATGAGCACGATTATCAGTTCAAGTTGAAGCATGCTCAGGAATTCCTTGAGGACGGCAACAAAGTGCGCGCCTACGTATTTTTCCATGGTCGTTCGATTCTCTTTAAGGATCAGGGCGAAGTGCTCTTGTTGCGTTTTGCCAACGATTTGGAAGATTACGGCAAGGTGGAGCAGATGCCGAAACTGGAAGGCAAGAAGATGTTTATCTATCTTGCTCCGAAGAAGAGCGGCACAGTGAAGCAGAGCCAGCAAAAGCGCGACCGCTTGGCAGCTGAGGCTGCAGCAAAAGCTCAGGCCGATGCAAAGAAGGAGCAGGACGCTAAGAACAACGGACTCTTCGCCAACGCCAAGAATGGTGCAGACGCGCTGAAGAAGCTCGCTGCAGATAATGCTGATAAGAAGGAAGATAAGTAAGCCAACATTCTAGAGTGTGCGTAACGTCTTGGTATATACGTTGCCACCTCATTTATTAATAACAAATTAAACAAACAACAAAAATGCCAAAAGTAAAGACAAACTCCGGCGCAAAGAAGAGATTCACATTCACCGGAACTGGTAAGATCAAGAGACATCACGCTTACCACAGTCACATTCTGACTAAGAAGACAAAGAAGCAGAAGAGAAACTTGGATCATCAGACCCTCGTAGACCGTACGAACCTCAAGCAGGTGCGCGATTTGCTCTGCCTCCGTTAATCATTAACTTTTTGGTCGAACTATTAAAGAAACAAAATTATGCCAAGATCAGTAAATCACGTTGCATCTAAAGCAAAGAGAAAGAGAATTCTTAAGCTCACAAAAGGTTACTACGGAGCAAGAAAGAATGTTTGGACAGTAGCTAAGAACACTTGGGAGAAGGGACTTACCTACGCTTATCGTGACCGTCGTACCAAGAAGCGCAACTTCCGCGCTCTGTGGATTCAGCGTATCAACGCCGCTGCCCGTATGGAGAATCTGAGCTACTCACAGCTTATGGGCGCTCTCCACAAGGCTGGTATCGAGATCAACCGTAAGGTCCTCGCCGACCTCGCTATGAACAATCCCGAGGCTTTCAAGGCTATCGTCGACAAGGTGAAGTAAATCACATTATTTCCTTCATATAAAAGGTTGTCTGTTCAGCGAACAGACAACCTTTTTCATGCTTTTTTCTGAATCAGTACAACTCGCTTATCCTTCTTCAAGTAGACTATAGAGAATAAACTTCTCCCCTGCAAAACGAAATATATATTTCACATTTTGCTTAGTCACCTTTTTTTCTTTACCTTTGCGGCTATGAAACAATTAAAGGCTTTGATAAAGGGATTCGTCTATTGGGTGATCCTGTTTTTACTGCAGAAATTAGCCTTCATGCTTTATAACTGGTCTACGTACTCCGCAGTTGGGACTTCCGACTGGTTGAGAGTGCTGTGGCATGGGCTTCCCCTTGACTTCTCTCTGGCTGGCTATCTCACAGTGATACCGGCACTGACGTTGATTGCCGACCTGTGGACGGGCGGACGCTTACTGCTCTTGAGGCGTTGCTACTATCTCTTGATGACGTGGATAGTAGTGATACTTCATGTTCTCAATGCCGTTCTTTATGGCTATTGGCGATTCCCTCTCGACACCACTCCGATGTTTTATTTCTTTTCCTCGCCCCGTGATGCTTTTGCCAGCGCGGGCCCGAAGGAGTATGTGCTCTTGACCGTTCTCATCGTCTTGATTATAGTCTCTTTCGGGGTGTTCTTCCATTTTTATTCCCCTAAACGCAAATCTGATAAGGCACCTCATAGAATTCTCACAACGATCGGTTTGGCCCTGCTCACAGGCTTGCTTTTCATTCCTATACGAGGCGGTGTCACTGTTTCAACGATGAATACGGGTGAAGTATATTTCAGCGACAAGCAATTTCTGAATCATGCTGCGGTGAATCCCGTGTTTTCGCTGATGGAATCACTGTCGCGAGAAAGCGATTTCGCTTCTCAATACCGCTTCATGGACGATGTTGAGGCAACGAAAATATTCCAATCGATGACGGCCACGCGATCGGATTCTGCACAGACTATTCTTACGCAGTCGCGCCCCGATGTATATATCATCGTGATGGAGAGTTTCTCCCGACTCGTGATGAAGACTGGCGCTACGCCAAATCTTTGTCGTTTGGCTGATGAGGGTGTGATGTTTGAGAACTTTTATGCCAACAGCTTCCGCACCGACCGCGGACTTGTTGCCATTCTGAGTGGATTCCCTGCCCAGCCCTCTATGAGCATCATGAAGTATGCTGTCAAGAATCGCCATTTGCCGTCGATAGCCCGTTCGATGATCAAGGGAGGATATAAGGCTGCCACTTATTACTATGGTGGAGATATCGACTTCTGCAATCAGCGGTCGTATCTCGTATCGCAAGGTTACACGCGATTTGTTGCCGACAAGAATTTCCCCTTGAAATACCGTCTGAGCAAGTGGGGCGTTCCCGACGGACCCTTGTTTGACCAGGTAGAGAAAGATGTCAGCAAAGAGCTATTGGCCGGTCCTGTGCTGCGCGTTATCCAGACATCGAGTTCACATGAGCCGTTTGATGTTCCCGTACAGCTGAATCGAAATAAGCGGCTGAATGCCTTTGCCTATACCGATCAGTGTATTGGGCGTTTCACCGATTGGCTGAAGCGGACCGGACGGTGGAAGAAGTCGGTCGTGATTCTTGTGGCAGACCATTTGGGAGCTTATCCTGAACAGATTGAGAATCTGACGTTGCCAAGATTCCAGATACCCTTGGTGATCACCGGTGGTGCAGTCAAAGGTCCATTGAAGTTGGATGTCTATGGCTCGCAGCAGGATATTGCCGCCACGCTGCTCGGCCAATTGGGAATCGCTCATGACGACTTTGTTTTCAGCAAGGATTTGTTGGATCCCAGTATACCGCATTTTGCCTTTTTCACCATTCCTGATGCTTTCGGTATGGCCGATGAGGAGAATCGACTGATCTACGACAACCAGGCGTCGAAAATTGTCCTTGACGAAGGACCACGTAAAGGCAGCAATCTCTTGCGTGGGAAAGCCTACTTGCAGAAACTGTATGATATAATCGCCAAAATGTAAACGATGGAAATCAAGACAATAGCAACTTTTCACTCGCCCTTCGGGAGCAAGTTCGGAATACCCAAGCAGAGTAATATCGTCAGTACACTTCGGGGCAGCATCGTGTTCGAACCAGAATATCGCAATGCAGACGCCCTGCGCGGGCTGGAGGGTTTCGACTACCTTTGGCTTATCTGGGGATTCTCGGCCAACTGTCATGAAGCGTTCTCGCCTGTGGTAAGGCCTCCGCGGCTTGGCGGAAATGAGAAAGTCGGCGTGTTCGCTTCGCGCAGTCCTTTCAGGCCTAATCCGTTGGGGCTTTCTTCCGTGCGTATCGACCGGATAGAGTGGGAGAGCAGTGAGGGACCAATTATCCATGTGCTTGGTGCTGACTTGAAGGATGGAACGCCCATCTACGACATAAAGCCCTACGTCGCCTATGTGGATGCACACGCCGATGCCAGAAGTGGCTTTGTTGATAGCCATCGCTGGAAAACATTGCGTGTTATGATTTCTTCCGACGTAGAGGAATATCTGCGAAATGCGGGGCTGGATTCAGAACTCCTGGAACAACTGAGAGAAGTTTTGGCCCAAGATCCGCGTCCGCAATATCATGATGATCCACAACGAATATATGGCATGTCGTTTGCAGGAGTCGATGTACATTTTCGAGTAGAAGGTCAGACGCTGACCGTAATCCGCTAAAAGCTAAATGTAGATTGTTTCTCTCACGATCAGAAACAATCACGCAGTAAAAAGGGGGATCACCCTTTATAAAATCAAAACCCGGCCGCTTGCGCGAACCGGGCTAATGAAAGGAGGAGTGGTACCTCTTGGAGTTGAACCAAGGACACATGGATTTTCAGTCCATTGCTCTACCACCTGAGCTAAGGCACCATTAATTGTTTTGTGTTGCAAAGGTAGTGTTTTTATTCTTTTCTACCAAATGATGATTCGAAAAACTTTTTTGTTTAAGATACCTTAACAGAAGTGGCCTTTCGGAGTAACTACTCAGTCTTTTTGACATGATGGTTCGGAACGACTAAATATTAGTCGTTCTCTGATAAGAGTCTTCCGATAAAGTCATCCTTGGGAGCCATGTTCGAGATGAGTTGGAACAGAGCCTTGAATTTTGAGACACCATTTCTTTTCGCAGTCTCCACTATAGAATGAAAACAAGCGTACTCGTCTGCCCCGACTTCAGTTCTGAATCCTCCTGAGACCTTTGACTTTACTTTCAATATTCTTATGGCCCCCTCGCTCG
>Ga0256406_1000400_pt1 | contig 81088 bp, 53 predicted proteins | sample RumenRJG_03DNA_FD_185986 | JGI IMG/M metagenome (GOLD analysis project Ga0256406, IMG submission 185986) | Bovine rumen microbial communities from Lethbridge, Alberta, Canada - RJG_03 | ecosystem: Host-associated > Mammals > Digestive system > Stomach > Rumen | place: Canada: Alberta | collected... | reverse complement strand
TGCTTGTTTTCTTTTTGCAACACTAAGATAAGTGAAAATTCTGACATGGCAAAATCCTGGGCAACTTTTTGTTGCTCAGGAACTTATAAATAAAGTTAAATTATAGTGTTGCGGAATTAAGGGAAAAAACATTTCCAGCACATAACATCCATAAAGGGCGTCGGAGCAGTAAACGCCGCTTACCTGATTGCTTACTCTGGCGACTTCCGTAAAATAACCACACCGAACAAGATGGCCTGCTACATGGGAGCCGTCACGTTCTATGAGGACTCAGGAACCTCTGTCCACAAGCGAGATCCCAATAAGAACGTATGCTGCAAAATGATTAAGAACAACCTCAGAATGGCTGCAAAATGTGCCATGGATTATAATATGGAGATAAAGGAATATGCCGACAGATTGAAAAAGAAAGGCAAACCATATGGAATCGTCGTGAACAACGTCATCAATAAACTGACACACATCATATATTCTCTTATAAAGAATGATTGCGACTATGAGTACAATCACGAACTTCTCAGAAAGATGAAGGGAAAGGAGGCGGCATAAAGCGCCCACCTCCAATTAATGTTAGAAAATAATCATTCAAATGTTAAAAATAAAGGAACTGAAAAAATAATTCAGTTTTCTTTTGGTTTTTACCCTAGGAAGCAAGCGGATTACATTCGCTTGTACTTTCTCTCCGAGGCTCTGAGTGAATGCGAGCTTCCGACCTATACCCCAGACTGCGCTCGCTTAGTCTGGGGTTACTGAGAGCGTGCCTCTCCGAGGCACCTAGTAGGTTCTCTCGTCTTTTTGCAATCGCACTGCGGAACCTTGTGTAGGGGTGGGCTTTATGCCCATCCTCCAAGGGCAAATGGATAGCGGAACCCAGTAGGGGTGGGCTTTATGCCCATACATTGGATTTATCAACCCACCTGCCCTTGGAGGGTGGGAATAAACCCCACCCATACACCGGGTTCCTTACGGGACTCGAATAATAGCTAATTGCTAAATGCTCTAATCTCTCCTTCTTTTTAGTGTAAAGCGAGAAAACGGCGTCTTTTCTTTGAAATGTTCGCCGATTGCATTATCTTTGCAAACAAAAAGAACTATGGTGAAAAGAGTACGACCGAAGAAAAACCTGGGACAACACTTCCTTACCGACCTTGACATAGCACGGCGCATCGCCGACACCGTCGACGCTTGCCCCGACATCCCAGTGCTGGAGATAGGACCCGGCATGGGTGTGCTGACACAGTTTCTCGTGGAGAAGCCGCGTGAGGTGAAAGCCGTGGAAATCGACAAGGAAAGCGTCCAATACCTCAATGCGACGTTCCCAAAGCTCCGCGACAACATCATCGGCGAGGACTTCCTGCGCATGGACCTGGAGAAGCTCTTCGAGGGCCATCCCTTCGTGCTCACCGGCAACTACCCCTACGACATATCCAGTCAGATATTCTTCAAGATGCTCGACAACAAAGACCTCATCCCCTGCTGCACTGGAATGATACAGCGTGAGGTGGCCCTGCGCATCGCCGCCGAGCCCGGCAACAAGACCTACGGCATCCTCTCCATCCTCATCCAGGCATGGTACGACGTGGAATATCTCTTCACTGTCGACGAGAACGTCTTCAACCCGCCGCCAAAGGTCAAGAGTGCCGTCATCAGGATGACACGCAACAAGACCACGGACCTCGGATGCGACTGGACACTGTTCCGCCGCCTCGTGAAGACGGTCTTCAACCAGAGGAGGAAGATGCTGCGCGTGAGCCTCAAGCAGATGTTCGCCGGAGGCCAGCCCCAGCCGTCGTTCTTCGAGCGCGACATCATGACGAAACGGCCCGAGCAGCTGACGATACCTCAGTTTGTGGCACTCACCAACGAAGTGGCCGAAGAGATGAAAAAAGAACGGTGATTTGTTGCAGGTTAGGAAATAAATATCTAAATTTGCGAAAATAATCACAAACGCACAATGTCCAAAGCACAGAAGGCACATTGAGACAACAACTTACGAACCCGAAAACTTAAAACAATAAACTTTAGAAATATGTTAGACGTAAAAGCAACATTAAAGGACACTGAGGCCAGAATGACCAAGTCGGCCAACTATCTCGAGACGGAACTGTCGCATATCCGCGCCGGACGCGCCAATGTGGCTATCCTCGACCAGGTCCGCGTGAACTCATACGGACAGATGGTACCACTGAACCAGGTGGCAACGGTAAGCACACCGGACGCACGCACCATCGCCATACGGCCGTGGGACAAGAAAGCCATCCGCGAGATTGAGAAGGGCATCATGGACAGCGGAGTGGGCATCACACCGGAGAACAACGGTGAGGTCGTCCGCCTGGCTATCCCGCAGCCTACGCAGGAGCGCCGTAAGGAACTCGTCAAGCAGTGCAACAAAATCGGTGAGAAGGTGAAGGTGGAGGTCCGCAACGCCCGTACCGAGACAAAGGAAAAGCTGAAGAAAGCCATCAAGGACGGCCTCTCTGAGGACAACGAGAAGGACGCTGAGGCAGAGCTTCAGAAGATACACGATAAATATATCAAGAAAATTGACGCTATCCTCGCCGACAAGCAGAAGGAGATAATGACAGTATAACGCCCCCGGCGGTCTCCGCCCTGCGTGGGGACTGCCCGTAAGGGTAAGAGCATAACGAATAACGCATCCAATCGTTGAAGAAGGAAACAAAGAAATCATCCGTCAAAGGAGAGAACGGACAGGGTTGCCACGGCCTTATCATCAAGAACACCGGAAGCTGGTACACCGTGAAGACCGACGAGGGTCCTACCGTGGAATGTAAGATAAAAGGCAACTTCCGGCTCAAAGGCATCCGCAGCACCAATCCTGTCGCCGTCGGCGACTTCGTAACCATCGTACGCAACCAGGAGGGGACGGCGTTCATCACAGATATCGACGAACGCAAGAACTACATCATCCGCAAGGCTTCGAACCTCTCGAAGCAAAGCAGTATCCTGGCCTGCAACCTCGACCAGGCCTTCCTCGTCATCACGATAAGGGAGCCGGAGACCTCCACGACATTCATAGACCGTTTCCTGGCCGGAGCGGAAGCATACCGCGTACCGGTGGTGCTGGTCTTCAACAAGACAGACCTCCTCGACGACGACGAACGGCGTTATGAGAAGATGATGGTGAACCTCTATGAGACCATCGGATACAAATGCATAGAGACCTCACTCCGCGAGCCGGCAATGAGCGGAGTGGAGGAGCTGCGCGGCCTTCTCGCCGGGAAGGTTACGCTGCTCTCCGGCAACAGTGGCGTGGGAAAGTCGACACTCATCAACGCCATCATCCCCGGCGCCAACCAGAAGACATCAGAAGTCAGCGATGCCCATGGCACGGGTATGCACACGACAACATTCAGTGAGATGCTGGAACTGCCGGAAGGCGGGTATCTCATCGACACACCGGGAATAAAGGGCTTCGGTACTTTCGACATAGAGCGTACGGAGCTGACAAGTTATTTCCGTGAGATTTTCAGGTTCTCCAAGGACTGCCGTTTCTCCAATTGTACACATACCAACGAACCGGGATGTGCGGTCAAGCAGGCAGTCAAAGAGCATTATATCGCCGAGAGCCGCTATAACTCATACTTGTCGATGCTCGACGACAAGGATGAAAACAAATACAGGGAAGCGTTCTGATAGGGGAAGGCCAGAACTTCCCTTAACCCTATACCCCTCTAACGCCACCTCCCACCTCATCTGACTCCTCAAGCCACCCCGACTCCTCTAGCCCCCCTAACTCCCCCAGGACTCCCCATAACTCCTCTAGCCCCCTAACTCCCCTAAAAGGGGAATCACTCTTATCCACTCCATCCACGTGCAACAGCGACTTACAGCCTCGAAGAGGCTGGCTCTTAGTAACCCCAGACTAAGCGAGCAAAGCGAGTGCAGTCTGGGGTAAGAAAGCGAAGACAACCCATTCAGTGCCTCGGAGAGGTACAGACACGGAGTGTACACATATCAATTACCGACGACTTAGATCAAATCGTATCTACTGTTACACATGTTTCACACTGCGTGTCTGTACCTCTCCGAGGCACTGAGTTATCACTCTGCTATCATCCTACCCCAGGCTGCCCTCGCTTCGCTCACTTAGCCTGGGGTTATTGAGAGTGTGCCTCTCCGAGGCACTAAGCATAGTCTGTTTGCCTTATGTCCACAGACTGCGCTCGCTCCGCTCACTTAGTCTGGGGTTACTAAGAGCCAGCCTCCGAGGCTGTGAGAGACCGTGAATAGATTACTATCCGTGGTTCCTCCCTACAAGACTACAAACGAAAAATCCCCGGACCGAAGAGATATAACTCTCGGTCCGGGGATATTAATTTATGAAGGTTATTGCTACCTGAAGCTATTGCATATTTTCGGAAGTAAAGGAAGTAAGCTTTGCTCAAACGCAGAGCGAACACGACTTTCTCCTTTTCGGAAGTAAAGGAAGAAAGTCCTACTCCCGAAAACTAGAGTTCTTACTTCACGAGAACCTTGCGGACGGTGCCGTTAGAGTATCTGACGATATTGACACCACGCTGCAGCGCGCGCTGACGTGCACCGTTGATGCCATAGATGGCAACGACCTTTACAGAGGCGTCGTCGGTGATGACAGAAGCGATGGCTGTAGGAATGGCGTCAGCATTCTTCAGTGTGCCGAGGACATAGATGTCGGCAACCATAGCCTTTGTGCCGCCACCAACCTGTGCTACCTGTACATAAACCTTATCGGTTCCATCGTAATGAACTACGCTACGCTTGTAGAGGCGGCGTGCCTGGTTCTCAACGATGGTGTCGCCAAGGAGTGTCCACAGGCTGTCGGCCACTGTAGCGTCAGCACTTGTTCTTACTGCGATCTCCGGAGCGTTGCTGCCGTTACCGTTAGCACAGTAGACCACTACGTCGAACGGACCCTGGAAAGCCTGCTTGCTGCGGATGGAAGCCGTGTACGGCTCGCCCTCAGCCTTTGCGCCGAAAGTAGTAGCATACTTTGTTATTGCCACAGAGCCCTGACCGTTGGCAGTCTCCACGGGCATAGCGTCGAGGGCTGTTGCAGGGTTGTATCCGTCGCCGTCGCCGACAGCGGTGCCGAAGCCAGTGTTCTCGAAGGTAACGACCTGACCGGAAGAGGTAACCTCCCAGCCATCAACGGTGTTGCAGCCGTCCTTGCCTTCAGCGGTATCGTAAGGCTTGATAACCTTTGGTGAAACCTCCGGATCGACATAGCATGATGTAGCCGACTTGCCGAAAGGATATACAGCCTTTGAGCCGTCGTACCAAGCAGAAGTGTTGTAGTGTCCGTTCTTCAGAAGAGCAGTGCGCATGGTCTCGGCGTTCTGACCGAGGATCTCCACTGCCTTCGTTGCGATCTCCGACTGTACGAAGTCGCCGCCGACGGCGAATGCAGTAACGGTAGCGTTCTCGGTGAGCTCCAGCGGCTCGGTGTATACTGCCGAAGCAGCAACAGCGTTGCTGCCGGTGAAGTTGTAATAGATGGTCACGCCGTCAGCCTGGGAGATGGTAACGGTAGACTTTCCTGTCTCCTGCGCCACGGTGATGACCGGAGTCTTAGCCTGGCTCTTAATGTCTATGGCCTGTGAAGCCACATCGCTCTGGAGGTATCCGTCGAGGGTGGCGATGGCCTTCAGTGTTACAGGCTCAGTGAAGGAGAGGGTGTCGCTGTATACCGCACTTGCGGTCGTCGGGTCGTTGCCGTCGGTGGTGTAGTAGATGACAGAACCCTTCTGTGCAGAAAGGCTCACGAAGGTCTTCTTATCCTTGTAGATCTGCTTTACAGATGGCTTGTTGGCCTCGGTAACCTTCACCTTAGTGTCGGCGGCGGTCTTCACTGCTGCCGGGAGGAGAGCAGAGAAGTTGTCCTGGTTGGCAGCCTCAGAGAGGTCCACATTACCGTAAGGCAGGAAGATATAACTGTTGCGCAGCGGGTTGTGCTGGTGGATGGCCACGGCCTCGCCGATAGTTGCGATTACAGAGTCGTTGGCGAAATAGTCGCCGAGCTTCACGCCGGTAATGTTGCTGCCCTCGTTGAGGAGAGCCAGAGAGGTAGCCTCCGTGTCGAAGCCGTCCCAGTTCTTGAAGAGAGCGACATTATTGTTTCTCAGAGCCACGCTGTTGCCCTCACCAGCAGCCTCAGAGCCATAGCCCCACGCGCTGTAGAGCTTTGAGTCGAGGTTCACAATCGGCTCATAGGCGACAGCCTTCTTCAGTGTCGGCACCAGGGCAGCGTCAGCAGGGACGTCATTGTCGACGACGACAGCGTCGAAAGTCTGCAGGGAGTCGAGGGTGACGTCGGTGGCCGATGCCGGGATAGACGTAACATCGTATGTGCCGAGACCAGTGAGGTAGGTGTTCGTCACCGTTGCCGTCGGGTCGACAGCTGGGTTGTAGACGTAACCGATTTTCTTTTTCTCCTCGACCTGCGGCTCATCGCCCTCACCTACGATGATGTAATAGAGGTGAGCACCGTTTGTCGACTTCACCGTAACGGTGACACTGTCGGTGCCGTCGGTGGATGCCGGAAGGTCATAGGTGCACTCGTTGAAGAACTGAGGAGTCTCGTTGCCAGATGTCGCCGTTACCCGTGTGCTTCCCACCAAGACGTTGAAGCCACGTCCCTCACTGTTCTTATGCGACTCTATGCCAAGCCTAAGGGTTGTATTTGCCGGAGCGCGGAATGAGAAGCTTTGTGTCTTACCGTTAATCCACAGAAAGCTCTTTCCGTATGGGTACTGGCCATTAGGGCTGCTGGCGTTCTCGGACTGGTCGTAGTTATATGCCAGGACGAGGGCCTTAGCCTTGACTTTGTTGAATGTCAGTCCCTCCAGTTCAGGGATTGCCGTGGCGTTGCCGTCGGCGTCATAGGTGCAGGCCGTGCCGTTGACGGCAGCGAGTCTGTTCATGTAGTACTTGCCTTTGCCTTCCAGTGGGGCGGTATCCTTCTCGTAGTCCGACCAAGTCTTGTTGGCGTCTAAAGAAGCCTGCAGGGCCGCGATGGTCTGTGCGCTGAATCCCTTGGTGAAATCCCAAGTCTTACGCTGTGCTCCGGCTGTGAGCGTCATGGCCAGAGCCAGCGCAATTAAAGTAAGTTTTTTCATAGACGTATTTTTTAGTTTGACAATATGTGTTTCTTTTTTGATAGGGGCTATAGATACTATAGGGGCTATAGAAACTATAGATGCTATAGATGCTATAGAAACTATAGATACTATAGGAACTATAGATACTATAGATACTATAGGAACTATAGGGACTATAGAAACTATAGCTACTAAAGCCACTATAGCCCCCCTACTTCATATCCATCTCATACGGCACCCAATATCCACCGTCCATAATCTTTGCGCGGACGTCGGCCTCATGGCCTGTGCCCTCGTACTTACGGCAGACACGCGAGGTGATGATTGACGGATCGCCGTAGCGCACGGCCATACGGTTCATTGCCGGATAGGTCTTTCCCTCGCAGGCGAACTCCATCATTATCTCGTTGAGGATGAGCTCATCGTTATGTCGTTCCGTGGCCTTGCGTGAGCCGAGCTGCGCGATGTTCTTCAGGATGCCCACGGCGTTGAGGTTCAGGCAGCCTCGGATACCCATGCTCGGATATTTCCTCGTACCCCATGACGCACTCGACGTCCAGTTCTGCGTGAAGCCTCTCCATTCCGGGTCCGTCTCACTGTATTCCGTCGCCTTCACTCCGGTGTTGAGGACAGCGTCGAGGGCCTTGAACCTGTCGAGGTGGTTAAGGGCCTCGGCGAGCATCATGTGATACTGTGTGGCACGGTAGAGATAGATATGTACGTCATCCTGGAAGGCGTTGGCACGGTGTGTGCTGCCCACAGGACGGAACTTCGCTATGTAGTCCTCTCCCCCACTCTTTCCGAAGAGACATTTCGTCCGCGTGTCGCCGTCGGTGCCACCGGGGTTGAAGGTCTTGTCGGAGTAGTGTTCCATCTCCAGTTCGTTAGGCCTCAGCTGGTACTGGTTAGGATACTCGTTGGAGAAATGCTTCAGGAGCGTGTTTGTCTGGTTGTTGGTATAGTCGTAGATGAGAGCGCAGACAGCCTCAGCCTGGTACGGCTGCTCCCAGTCCCAGAAGCTCTTGTAGTGTCCCGGTGTGGTGGCACACGGGAGGTAGTAAGGTGAGTTGCCGGAGTAGTTCTCATCATCGATGTACACGTTGAGCGCCTTGAGGAGCTGGTCGGCGGCACGCTGGTAGTAGGACGTGGCGTCAGCACCGGCGGCATCGAGGTAAGCGCCCTTCCACAGGCAGAGCTCGGCGAGGACACCCTCGTACGGCGGCACCATCCAGTTCCACTTGCGGTACTGGCTGTTGGCAACGCTCGATACGTTCTGCGGGTCGAGCCATGCTATCCAGTCGATGGTCTTGTTGGCCGGCACACCGTCGACGCCGTTGTCCATCACGTCGAGACATTTGTCGACGAGCTGCGGCATGTCGAGTACCTGATAGTTTGTGGAGTCGCGTATGGCCGATACCTTAGTGATAGGGTCGTCGAACCATACCGCCTTACCGTAAATCTCACCGATGGTCTTGTAGGTCCACACTTTGATGCGTGTCACCGACGAGACGAGGCTCTCGTAGACCGTCTTGTCGACGTTCGGTTTCGACTTATACTCCTTCATCTTCGCCAGATAGTCGTTGCAGGCGATGATGACCTCGTAGTATCCGGCAGGATTGGCGTAGGGGTTTCCCTGCAGGTCCTTGTCGTAGTTGTACAGTGCGATGATATCGGCCGACGACTGCGTGGTAGGCTCCAGGAGGTCGGCGCGCGTGTCGGTGAGCAGTATCTCCTTGTCGCCGACGGCCTGCAGCTTCGTCATGATGCCGAGGAAGCCGGTGTACATCTCCGTCGAGGAGGAGATATATTTCTTTCCGTCGAGCTCATCATCGGTCTCCGGGTTGAAGTAGTCGCTGCAGGAGGCCAGCACGGCCACACCCATGAGTGCCATAACGACGAACGATATATTGAAAAACAGTTTCTTCATTTCACAAAAAACATTATGTTTGACTTAGAATTTAAGGTTCACTCCAACTTTCAGCGACCGTGGCGCTGCAATCTTCGCGTAGTCGACGCCCTGCATGGCGGCACTGTATGAATAGGATGTCTCCGGGTCGAGGCCGAGGTAGTCGGTGATGGTCATGAGGTTCTCACCCGTGATGAACACGGTGCCACTCTGTATGAACCGCCACAACGGCTTGTCCCAGGAGTACGACAGTGTGATATTGCGCAGCTTGAGGTAGGAGGCGTCCTCCACCCAGCGGTCCGACATGTCGTTATTGCCAATGTTGTCGTTCCACGAAACGCGCGGTATATCGGTGACCTGTCCCTCCATTGTCCAGCGGCGCTGCAGTGCCGTGCTCTGGTTGGAGAAGTCTTTTCCGCTCTCGTTGACCCGTCTTACGGCATTGTAGGCGTCGTTGCCCACGGAGTAGGCGAAGTCCAGGTCAAGTGCGAAATGCCGGTATTCGAAGCGTGTCCAGAAGCCGCCGTAGACATCCGGTGTCGCCGAGCCAAGGACCACCTTGTCCTTGCCGTTGATGCGTCCGTCGCCATTCTGGTCTACGTAGCGCACGTCGCCGGTCTTATATGCCACGCCGTTCTGGTTGACCAGTCCGCCGTCCTTAGCCTCAGCCGTGGTGGCATAGACACCATTGGTCTTATAGCCGTAGAAGGCATAGGGATCCTCACCGACGCGTGAGATAATCTCCGCGCCGTCGCTGAGCGTGATGATGCTCTCCTTCATGGCGCCGAGGCTCTTGAGGGTGTTATGGAGCGTTGTCAGCGTACCGCCGAGGCTCCATTTGAAGTTCTTGGTGTATACAGGGCTGGCGTTGAAACTCAGCTCTATGCCGTCGGCATCGATGCGTGCGTCGTTGTTATAATACGGGCTCGTGCCCAGCAGCGGTGTTGTCACACCACTCATAAGGACGTTGCGTGCCTTGGTGTTGTAGTAGTCGAAGGCCAGCTGCAGACGGTTGCTAAGGAGCGACGTCTCGAAGCCCAGGGTGAGGTCCATGTCGCGCTCGGCCTTTAGGTTCGTGTTAGGCACGCTGGCCCTGACGATACCCGCTATGGTCTGGTAAGGACGCGAGGTGTAGTAGTACTTACCGAACTTCGACGAGAAACGGCTGTTGCCCGTGGCACCGTATTTGGCGAAGACGTTGAGCTTGTTGACGAAGTCAGCGTGTTTGAGGAAGGAGAGCTCCTTAGCCATGAGGACCACCTCTCCGGCCGGATAGAGGGAGAAGCGCGAGGCGTCGTCGCCGATTGACGACGCACCGTCGGCCGATGCCGTCATGCCCACCATCAGTGCGTGAGCCAGTGTGTAGTCGGCATGAGCGTAGAAGTCCATCCAGTTCCACTTATCGTTATATCCGGCAAAATACTTTCCGAGCTTCTGCGCGTCGCCCATGGTCTGATAGAAGTCGTTGTTGGAGTTACGGCCGAAGGCGGCGTCATACTCGTAGCTGTTCATCACCGACTGCCATCCGAGGTTGAAGCGGAAGCAGTTGCGCTCACCGACGTTCAGCACGTAGTTGGCGTCGGCACCGAAGAAGAGGTTGAAGGTATGGTTCGTACCCGTACGCACGGAGTTGTCGGCCTGTCCGTACTGGTCGAAGAGCGGCACGATGGCCTTGTCGTCCTTACCCGGGATGAACGCTTCCTCCTGGTTGTAGTTGTAGTACATGCCCACGACACCGGTGAGGGTGAGGTTTATGACGGGCTTATAGATGAGCCTTACGTTGGCGTTGATGTCATACTGTCTGTTCTTGCTCTGCAACGTGTTGACGATGGCAAGAGGGTTGCTGACAAAGAAGTTCTTGTCGGTGATGGCACCATAATAATATGTGGAATAGTCGGAGATGAGGTTACCGTAGATGTCGCTCTGGTATGGCGACAGCAGCGGAGAGCGGCGATAGGCGGCGAGCATGGGGTTTGTCTCCTGACTCATGCCCTGCTCCTGGCAGCGTCCGTTGACATATGCCGTATTGATGTTGGTACGTATCTCCAGCTTCTTGCTCACGAGCACCGAGGCGTTAATCTGCGCGTGATAGCGGTCGAGTTTCGTGTTCTTGAGCGTTCCCCTGTCGGTGAGGTATCCCAGGGAGATATTGTATTTCGCGATATTGTCACCACCCTCCACACGGAAGAGGTAGTCCATCGTAGAGCTGTTGCGGTAGATGAGGTCCTGCCAGTCGGTGTTGAAGCGGTAGAGGTTGGCATTGTTGGCGTTAGGGTCCGAGAGGAACGTGAAGTTGTTGAAGAACTGCTCCTGGTTGGGATAGTATGTCAGACCGATGTCCTCAAGATAACTCTTGTACTGCTTTGAGTCCATCATCGGTATACGCCGTTTGTTCCAGTTGTAACCGTAGATGGCCGAGAAGCCAATCTTCGTATCCATGTTCGACGCCGAGGCCTGCTTGGTCTCTATCATGATGACGCCGTTGGCACCCATGCTACCCCATGCAGCAGCGTCGGCGCCCTTGAGGACGGTGACGTTACGGATGTCCTGCGCGTTGAGGGCCTCGAAGAGGGAACGGCTGTATCCATTGGTGACACGGCTCTCACGGGCATCGGGCATGAAGGGCACCCCGTTGATGACGACCAGCGGTGATGTCTCTGCCACGAGGCTGCGTATGCCGCGCATCTGCATGTAGCTGCCCTCACCAGGCATGCCGCTCTTCTTCACCACGTTGAGTCCCGCCAGCTCACCCTTCAGGGCATTGTCGAGGGAGAGCGCTCCCTTGTAGAAGTCCTTGGAGGAGATATTGGCGATGCCGGCGACGGTGGCGTCGCCCTCGGCGGTGCCGAAAGGCAACAGACGTGTCTCGTTATATTTGTACTTGCTGTCCTCGATGACATACACGGTGATGTCCTTCACGGAGGCGTCGGGGACATACTCCAGCTTGGTGTAGTAGCCGTCGTGCCATACGCTGAGCACGGCACCGTCGGCAACGCCACTGATGGTGAAGTGTCCGTCCTTTCCCGAGCGCACCGTCTTGGCACCGGGGGCACTGATGACGGCGTCGGCGACGGGTTTGTTGTCCGACGACAGCACACGGCCGCTGATGGTCTGTGCCACCGCCGTACCCGTCATCAGGGCGGGCAGGCAGATGGAGAGGATTATTTTCTTTATGTCGTTATTCATGATTGCGGGAGTTTAGTAGTTATTGACTGTCGGGCGGAGACACCAATGGTGGAACTTCACCATGGTCTTGCCGGCCCAGTTATCACACGTTATCTTCAGCTGCAGCTGTACCGGCGAGCCGTCGCCGTGGACATCGGGTATGACGACCTCGTCGATGATTGGACCGCCGTCGGTGTCGTAGTTGCCAGCTTTCTTGTTGCCGCTCTTTTCCCTGACATATGTCGGGTCGAAGCCTTCTGGATAGGTGTTGGAGAGAGTGGCGCCACGGTCGTAGTGGTATGTCGTGGAGGAGCCGAGGCTGATGAGCGGCGAGCGGGCTACGGTCTTGCCGTCGACGATGACATCGACATGAATGTCCAGTCCCGTGTTCTGCACGAAGCCCATAGCGAGGCGGTAAGCCCCCGGCGGCACGGTGTACGGGCGCACGGAGCCGTTGTCCTTGAGCATCACCGGCGTGAAGTCGAGCTCGAAGCCGTCGACGTCGCTGGCCTCGGCACCCTTGTCGAGACGTAGTATGCGGTTGAAGACCATCGGCCATACTCCCGACCACGGTGTCCAGGCGTCGACCTCAGTGCTGCAGCTGTTGTATGCCATGTTGAACATCTTGAAATACTGCTGCTTCTCGGTGTCGGAACAGTTCTCATAATAGTAGAAGTAGTCTTTCAGACGGTAGATGAGGAGGTTCGTCGGCAGATGGAGGCGGCGCACCTTATAGACGACGGCGTTGGAGAGCTCTACGGGGTTCGCGGCGTCGACCTGCTGCACATTCGTACGCCACTGCTCACCGTAGATGCTCTTGAGGTCGGTGGTGTCGGTGGTCTGTATCTCCTCAGGGGTATACTTCTTGTTGAAGAACGCCGCCTTGAGTATCCAGTGGCGCAGGGTGTCCTGGTTGCGGTCGAGGCCCCAGGCAGCGAGACGCTCGTTGGCATCGCGCACGGCAGCCTCTATGACATCATTTGAGAAGAGGAGCATCGTGGCGGTGAGCGACTCGGAGTTCATGTCGAAGTCCTTGGCTGAGAAGAAGTCGTTATGATATACGAATACGGAGTCGTAGACGGTGTTACCCTCATCGTTGACACCGACGGGCTTGGAGTTGGCCTTGTCGAAGACATAGGTGCCGGAGCCGAGGACGAGGTCGCGGAACTCGGAGTAGTTGTCGTCGAGGTTACGGATATAGTCGAAGAGCGACGTCGGTGTCGTTATCATGTCGGAGAGTACATAGACATATCCGTCGTTGGTCTTGATGGCCTCACGCACGGCGGCGTTGTTGAGCATGATATGTCCCACTACCTGTCCCTGGCGTCCCAGGGAGTCGATGCCGATGGAGACATACTTGCCGTGCCACATCATCAGGCGTTCTCCGTCGTACATATTGGCCGGGGAGATGGCGATGTCGGAGACATGGCTGTCACCGACGAAGCGCATTTTTGGCGCTGCCGGCTCGCGGTAGTTGTCGTTGGTGACGACGAGGAGCGTACTCACCTGGTCCTTCCGGTGGAGACGGTCGTAGACGCTGTCGCGCTCAAAGAGGCCATTCATCGACGAGAGGTCGGCGCGGCTCTTGATATATTCCTCCGACGACATGTTGACAATCTTCATCTCGTCGTTCTCTATCCTCGAGGCGTTGTCGCCGTAGTGGCTGTCGTCGTCGAGGTCGGAGCATGCCGTGAAGGCTGCGACGCCTATCAGGGCAATGACTATCTTAAAAATACCTTTCATAGTTATTCGGTTTCTTCAGGGTTTACTCTATAGGTGTGAACGTTATACAGTCTATCTGGATGCTGAAGTTGGCATTGGAGCTGGCGGCAGGGTCCATGAAGACCATATTGAACTGATGGCTGGCAGTGCGGTCGAAGGTTATCTCGTCGTAGACGGTGGAGGTGTAGACACCGGGCAGCGGACTGGGCACCTTCGTGTATGGTGAGGCGAAGGTGGTGAAGCGGTCGTCATCGTCGAAGCCGAGCTTAAGCATACCACCGTTGCCAGCTGTCTGCTGCCGCATGAAGTTATTAGTAACGAGGTAGACGATGGACATCTGTACCTTATATTTTCCGCGGACGAGGGTCGGCGTGCGCATGGACACGGAGCCCATGTATCCGAGGTTGAAGACTACACGGTCGTAGTTGCGTGCTCCCTTGAGGTTGGAGCGGCAGGTTACGTAGTCGATGTCGCTGTAGCTGTGGTTCTTCGTTCCCGACTCTCCCATCTGGAAGGTGAAGCACGGTGCCGTGGCGATGCGGAAGCGCTGCTCCGTCGAGGTAGGCTCAGAGGGCTGATAGCTGTCGGCGGGGACGAGGGAACGGATGTCGCTGTTGTCGGCGAGGTCCCAGACCACGGCGGTCTGCGCTGGCTCCCATACGGGCAGCCAGCTGCTCACGGGACACACCCATCCGTTCTTTGCCTTCTGCTCACCGGCGGTGAGGAAGGAAGCGGCGGTGCCGTCGGCGTTGAGTGTCAGCTGCTTCGACACATCCGTGGCCAGGGAGTCATAGCTGACGGCGATGACCTGGTTCTGTGCCCGTGTGTCGAGGAGCGACGATGTCGTACCGGCCGACGCCATGGAGGCGGCGATGGCCTCACGGCTGTTGGCAAGGATATGATAGCCTACGTACTCGCGCATCAGAGAGTCGTCGCTGACGGTCTCACCGGCAGTGGCGCGTAGACGGGCCTGCAGGTCGCTGTAGCTGTTGATGCCGTTCTGGCGGAACGTCTCGTCGGTAACGTTGAGCAGGGTGTTGTCATAGCTCCTGACGACGGCCTCACCGCTCTCGGCGTCGCGGACGGTATCGCGGACCGTCTGCAGCTCATGTGCGAAACCGGAGGCGTCGATGGCCTGGAGCATTATAGATGATGTGCCGGCATCGCGGAGGCGGTCGTAGACGGTCTCCACGAGAGGTGTCATGGCCTTGTTGAGGACATAGATTTTACCGTTGAAGGCACTGATACCCATCTGCGTGATGTGTCCGTCGCCGATGGAGGCCTGTCCGGCGTTGACGGCGTCGATACTTACCGGCAGCACGTCGCCGCTGAGGTTCGTGACGCTCTTCATGGCGACGAAGTTCTCGGCGAGGATGGAGTCCTTGACGGTGTGGTAGAGGACGAACTGGCGGGCATAGTCCTTGCCGAGCTCCTCACAGGAGGAAACGCCACGACTGGCATAGAAAGCGTGCATAGCGTCGTTGTCGGGGGCGAAAGCAGTGAAGCTCGTGCCGCTGGAGCTCTGGTTCAGGGCGTTGAACATATCGGCATAGCGCAGCAGGGCCACATACTCGGAGAAGTTGTCCTCTCCGGCGAGGTAGCTGCTGATAGGCGTGCCGAGGTCATCGGAGTAGGTCCCCCGGAAGTCGTCCTTGCCGAAGTTGAACACATCGGAGGAGCAGCCACCCAGGACGAGTAGTGCTACGAGCGATGCCATCATTACATATATCTTTCTCATAACTGGATGTTACTTAATAGTACTTGCGTTACTTAGTAGTACTTTATGTTACTTAGTATTACTTGACGTTACTTGGTGGTTGAATAATACGGGTTCTGCTTCAGGAGCTTGTTGTGCTCTATGTCGTACTGCGGCACAGGCATGTACCAGGCGTTCTCGTCGCGCAGCACCGACTCTATCCATGAGAGGTTGGTGGTCTGGTTGCCCTCGAGGACCTTGGCGACAAACTGACTGCGGTAGCGGTGGTCCTTGATACGGCCGAGCCACAGCAGGTCGTACCAGCGCTTGCCCTCTCCGAAGAACTCCATCTCCTTCTGGTCGAGGATCTCCTCCAGGAGCGAGAGCTCGTCGAGCTGACGTATCTGCGCGTCGGCGTCGCTGCTGGTGAGGTCTATGCCCTGATAGTTGTCGAGACCGGCGCGGTGGCGTATGCGGTCGATGAGCTGAAGGGCCTCACGGTAGTGGCCGAGCATCACCTCAGCCTGGGCTTTCATAAGCATTATCTCGGCCACACGGTAGATGATGAAGTGGGCGTCGTTGTGCGTGCGGGCACCACCGGTGATGTCCTGGACATCGGTGCCACGGTATTTCCACATATAGAAGTAGTTGGCACTGTTCCACGAGGTCGTCTGTCCGGTCTCAGGGACATAGGTGGCGAGGAGCATGCGGCCCATGCGGGCGTTGTCGTCGTAGCCGCGCTCCTTAAGGGTCTGCGTCTCGGCCTTCATCTTTGCCACGGCATCGGCGGTGAACATCAGCGGCGAGGACTGCGACTGTGAGAAGAGCGAGGTGAAGGAATTGGTCTTCTGGTTGGTGTTATAGTCCCAGTTGAGCTCGAAGATAGACTCGTTGGAGTTGCCGGGATAGAAGATGGTGAACCACTCCGAGGTGTTGGCGATGAAGACGGGACGGAAGGCGTCGGTGGCGGTGAGTATCTTGTCGGCATACTCCACGGCCTCCTCGTAGTCCTCATTCCACAGGCACACATCGGTCATCAGGGCGTAGAGTGCCCATTTCGTCACACGGCCCTTTGTCTGCCATGCCGTCTCGTAAGTGCCCTTGGCGGCACCGGTGGCGAGGGCCTTCTCCACATCGTCCTTAATCTGGCGGACGATGGCGGTGTCGCTCGACTTGGCGATGTTGAAAGGATGTGAGTCGTCGGCATACGGCTCGGTGACCAGCGGCACCTCACGGTAGTTCTTCAGCAGGATGAGGTAGCTGTAGGCACGCTGGAAGTAAGCCTCAGCGAGGTCGGAGCCGAGCACCTGGTCGTAGTAGGTGTTGTCCTTGCCCTGCACGCCAGGGGCATACTTGATGACCGAGTTGGCCATATTGATAATCTTATACATGGCGTCCCACTTACAGATGGACGACGAGGGCGTGAGGTTGAAGTCCTGGAGCAGTTGGTCGGAGGAGCCGGTGGCATACATGGCGCCACCACGGAGCTCACCCCATTTGAGCAGTGTGGGCACTGCCTGCTGCATATAGTAATAACCGGAGGTGATGACCGACTGCACGTCCTCCTTCGACTTCCAGTAGTCGGTGGCTACCTGCTCGTTGTCGGGCTTTACGTCGAGGTAGTCGTTGCAGGCGGTGAGCGTCAGTGCCACGGCGATAAGGGATATGATGTTCTTTACTTTCATAGCTTTAGAAATTTACTGTTAGACCAAAGGCGAAACGCTTCGAGACAGGCGTCGTGGCGTTGTCCTTGACAAGGCTGGTGGCCGATGGAAGCTTGACCTCCGGGTCCTGGCCTTTATAGTTGGTCCAGGTGAAGAGGTCGTAGCCGGTGGCGAAGACGTTGACACTGTTGATGCCCCAGTGCAGGCTGTTGAGGATGGCCTTGGGGACGCTCCACGACAGCGAGAGGGTCTTCATGCGGACGAAGGTGGCGTTCTCTACGAAACGGTCGGAGCCGAGGTAGTTGTAACCCATGCCGTAGAGGGCACGCGGGATGTCGGTGATGTCGCCCTCATGGGTCCACCGGTTGAGGACGGCGGTGCTCTGGTTCGACGTGCCGTACATGCTCTCCAAACTCATGCGTGCACCGTTGATAACCTTCTGACCGAAGCGGCCATAGAAGAAGGTGGTGAGGGTGAGGCTCTTATAGCGCACCTGGAAGCCACCACCGCCGGTGAACTTCGGGTTGGCGTTGCCGAGATATACGATATCGTTCTCGTTGATGACACCATCGTGGTTGACATCCTCATACTTGGCGTCGCCGGGGTATGTGATGGTGGTACCGTTGCGCATGACGATAGGACGGCCGTTGTAGTCGTTCATCACGTTGCCCTGGGCGTCGCGGGCGTAGGTCTCCTCAGTGTTCTGGTACACACCTTTGTAACGATAGCCGTAGAAAGCGCCGACAGGTGCTCCCTCGATGATGCGGAGAGCATAGTTGCCGTTGCCGAAGGAGTAGTTGTCGAGGCGCCAGCTGCTCGGCAGCTCGTCGACCTGGTTGATGTTACGGCTGATATTGGCGTTGACGCTGACAGTCCATGTCTTGTTCTTCAGCGCGGTATAGTCGAAGCGGAGCTCAAATCCCTTATTGCTCATACGGCCGGAGTTGAAGTATTTGATGGAGCCGTAGCCGGTGGTGGACGGCAGGCTGTAGTCCTTGAGCAGCAGGTCCTTGGTCTTCTTGTCGTAGTAGTCGAAGGTGATGCCGAGACGGTCGAAGAGACGGAGGTCGGCACCGAAGTCGAACTCATGAGAGGTCTCCCACTTCAGGTTGTCGAGCTGCATGCGCGACGGTGAGATGGCACTCATATCCATATACTGTCCGAGGCTGGTGTAGGCACCATAGTAGAGCGACGCTCCCGACGGTGAGCTTCCCGACCATCCATAGCCGAGACGCATCTTGGCCTGCGTGAGCCAGTTGCGCACGGCATCGCCGAGGAAATGTTCCTGGTCGATGTTCCAGGCCAGTCCGAAGGCCGGGAAGGTGGCCCAGCGGTTGGCGCGTCCCATAGAGGAGTTTCCGGTGTGGTTGACGGTGGCACGGAGGACGTAGCGGTTGTCGAAGGAGTAGACGGCCTGACCGATGAAGTCGATGCTGCGCGTCTCACTGTTGCCGGAACCGGAACCGGAGACGACACTGCCGACGACAGGGTCGGAGAGATGCTCGGAGGCATTGCCGTAGGTGGAGCTGGTGGTGCTGAAGCTGTGGGCCATGCTCGTGCGCCACAGTGCCGTAGCGATGATGTTATGGAGCTTGGCGAAGGTGTGGTTATAGATAAACTTACCCTCGGTGCGCAGTGAGAAGGCGTCGGAGGTGGCGTCGGTGGAGAGGTTGGCGTTGGAACTCGTCCACAGCACACCGGTAGCCGTCTGCGGCAGGAACTTCTTGTTCTTGTTCGTGCGCATGTTCATCGACACATAGCCCTGGAAGCGGAGGTCGAAGGGGAAGTCGTAGTCGAGGGAGATGGTGAGCTTCTCCTCACGTGAGGTGGTCTTGTTGTAACCGTCGTTGACCATCGCCACGGGGTTGTACTGCCCGGAGGAGTAGCTGCCCTGGAAGTTGCTCTGAGGAGTGAAGTAGACGCCGGTGCTCTGGCCGGTCTCCGCGTCAAGCCAGTACGGACTCATGTTCGGCATGCGCTGCTGGGCAATGGAGCGGACATTGGAGGCGTAGTTGGCGTCCTTGCTGGTATTGGTGAAGTTGAAGTCGGTGTGGACGCGCAGGCGGTCGGAGAACTTATAGTTAATCTTCATCGACGTCGACAGACGGTCGAGGCCGGTGCCGCGTGTGGTACCCTGCTCATCGTAGTAACCGAGGTTGAAGATATATGTGGCCTTCTCACCGCCACCCTTCATGGTGAAGTTGTTGTCGGTGATGAGGGCATTGGTCTTCACGGCACCGAGCCAGTCGGTGTCGACATTGTATTCGTTGAAGTAGCGGTACTGCGGGTCGTAGCCTATCTCCGGCGAGTTGAAAAGCATGTTCATCTCGTTGGTGGCGTTGGTGACGCCCTTGGCGTTGGCGGCGTTCCACAGCTCGTCCTGCATCAGCGAGACGTACTGCGTGCCGTTGAGCAGAGGGATGGACTTAGGCTCGAACTTCGCCGTGAGCTTCGTGGAGAAGGTGAAGTTGGTCTTTCCGGCGGAGCCGTTCTTGGTGGTGATGAGGAGCACGCCGTTGGCACCCTTCGTACCGTAGATGGCGGTGGCGGAGGCGTCCTTGAGGACCTCAATGCTCTGGATGTTCGACGGAGTGATATTCAGCAGTGCGCCGAAGTCCTCCTCGTTGGCCGTGGCGAAGTTGAAGTCCTCGGAGATATTGGTGTCGTAGGGCACACCGTCGACGACGATGAGCGGCTCGGTGTTGGCCGAGAGGGTGTTGGTACCGCGGATACGGATGGAGCTGCGCGCGCCGGGGTCGCCGCCGAGAGTGATGTCGAGACCGGCAATCTGTCCCTGGAGGGCTTCCTCGATGGAGCCCACGGGCGACTCCTCGACAATCTTCGAGACGTCGATGCGCTGCACGGCGGAGGTCTGCTCCAGACGTGAGACACCCATACCGTCGGTGCGGCGGCCAACGACGGTGACCTCACCGAGGTTGTGGCTGTCGTCGGCCGAGAGCGTTACGTCGAGGTGGGTCTGTCCGTTGTAACGGAAGGTCTGGGTCTTCATGCCGATATAGGAGAAGCGCACCTGAAGGGGACCTTCCCCTGCGGGCACCTCGATGTTGTAGTTACCGTCGATGTCGCTGACGGTTCCCTTGATGTATCTGTTCTGCTTGTTGACAAGCACGATGTTGGCGCCGATAATCGGCGATTTGTCCTTGCCTGCCATCTCGTAGATGGTACCGGAGATGACGTTGCCCTGGGCCATGGCCCCACCGGTGCCGGTGAGGAGGAGCACCATAAGGAGCACGGCGCTGGATAGTTTCTGTAGTATGTCTTTGTGGTTCATGATGCGTTGTTTACATTAGTATGCCGTCGATGAAGTGGAAGCAGCCGTCGGCGAAGGCAAACGGCAGGTAGTGGTATTCGGCGTCGACGCCTACGGTGGTGTCCTTACCGGTGCCCACGAGACCTACGGAGAGTGCATTGCCGTCGTCCTGGATGCGGAGCTTGTAGGTTCCGGTGGTGAAGAACTGGCCTTTGCACGGTGACCCTACATAAGGATATGTGGTGAAGGAGTTCATGCCGGAGGTGATGAAGTAGTTGCGCAGGTAGGCGGCGAGCTTGGCTTTGTTGGTGCCGGCGACGGTACCGGTGATGGTGCCAGTGGCGGAGACCTTCAGCGCTGAGCAGCCCGGTATCTTCTTGATGTCGCGGGCGATGGCGGCGTTGGTAGGTATGAAGCAGATGAAGCGCGTGTCGGCCGTGGGGAGGATGCTCTCGTCGAGGGTGGTGCCGTTGATGAGCCCTGCCTTACGGAGGAGCTGCGCGAAGAGGTAGTATTTATATGTACGGTCGTTGCCTACGGCAAGGAGATGGGCCAGGCCGTCGCCCGCGGCGGAGCGGAAGAGCGTCGTGGCGTCGTAGCTGTAGGCCGAGCCGTTCGTCCAGTCGCCGCTGCCGTTGGCGAGCTTATGGAAGCTGACGAACGGTGTGCCGCTGTAGCCGGCGGCGAGCTGGCTGTTGAAGGTGTTGTTGTCGGTAATCTTGCCGTCATGGACGAACCAGTAGTTGTAGGCGCTGTTGGTCTCTATGACCTTCGTGCCGGTGGCGGGAAGGGTGCTGACGTTCGGCGCGGAGTGCATGGCGACGATGGAGCGCATAGCCTCGGAGCCCACGGCGACATAGTCGCCGGCGTCGCTGCTGTACTGCTGGAGCTCACGGCCGGAGGAGGTGGTGTAGAGGCGCATGGCGGGGTCGCTGTTCTCAAACTGCGTATTCGACGGGATAAGGGTTACGAACTGCGACTTCGACGAGGCCAGCGAGAGCATCAGGCCGGAGCCGTCGAGGGCGTAGAGGAAGTCGATGTAGCGCTTGTCCTTGAACGACGGGCCGACGACGGAGGTGAAGATGGCGGGGGCATCCATGTGGTCCATGCCATAGAGGGTGCCGTTCTCACACATCACACGGTCGGTGACGGCGTCAGGGTCTACGTTCACGGGGGTGCCGTAGCGCGTCAGCACGGTGCCCTTGCGTATCTGCTCGGGGAAGCAGATGAAGTTGTCGGCCGAGAAACTCTGCATGATGAAGTAGCGGAGTATCAGCGGGTCGAGGTCCCGGAGGGTGGTGTAGCCGCCCTCTGCGGTCCAGTAGTTCTGAAAGAAGCTGGCCATGGCGGTGTTCGACGGCACGAAGAGGTTGTAGCCGTCGTGCTCGAGGATGGACATCTGCTGGTAGTTGGTCGTCGGCCATTCGTAGGCTATGCTCGGCAGATCGCCGTGGCCGTGGACATATGCTTTGTAGCCGAGGTTGCTGTTGACGTTGTCGCTGGCAAGGGTGTAGGTGGAGTACTGGTCGTAGAGACCGAGGAAGTCGGAGTACTTGCTGCGGGTGCGGAGCTCGTCATAGATGGTGTTCAGCGGCTCCACGACCTGGCTGACATGGTAGAGGTATCCGTTCTGCGTTATCTCATAGCCGTCGTCCTGCACCTGTGCGTTGGCAACGGCGATGGTGCCGTCGTCGCCGGCAGGGGTGTAGCCGCCCCACTGGCTGTTGGGGAAGAAATAGGTGTAGTTGTACGACGGGTCGATACCGAGGGTCTTGAACAGCTCACTGGAGAAGACGGGGAGGTAGCGCTCGTAATGATATATATTTAATAATGTGTCGCTGGCGGCATTCGGGGTGAGGCGCACGCGCTTCTGCTCGATGGCGTCGGAGCTGTAGGTACGGTGCTTGTAGTACTCACCGGCATGGACAAGGCGCTTCTCGGCGGTGGAGGCATCGCCCTCGGCGGGACGGAAGTTGACCATCTTTTGCCAGTCGAAGGAGTAGTACATCAGATGATAGGTGATGAGACGCTTCACGTAGGAAGGGTCCTGGGCATAGAGCTCGTCGATGCTGGAGACGCCCTTCGCGGAAAGGAACGACGTGAAGGCGTCGTCGTCAGGAGCCATCACTGTGAGGATGCTCTTGCCGTCGACGATGGGCTTGTAACCCGACAGGTCGACACCGCGCAGGAAAATACTGTAACGGCCTTCCGACTGCAGCGTCTGATAGGCGTTACCACTGGTCTTGTGGGGTTTGTAATGGGTGTCGTCGGAGATGTCGTCGGAGCACGACGAGAGAAGTGCTCCAAAAAGCAACAACCCAAACAGACAGACGTAGGTGATTTTTCTCATATCTTAGGTTTCGTTTCGGTTTTCTATTATGGTTTTAGCCTGAAGAAGGCGTTGTTAATTTCTTCTCTAAAGACAACTGGCAATGGCCCCCGCAAAAATCCTACAGGCTTGTTGTGGCGCGGAGACGGACGCTTAGTGTCTTATGCAATCAGGTATCGGATAGTAGGTTATATGGTTTTCTTGTTGTGATTTCTACGTTTCTTGATTGACACCGGAGAAGTGTCCCCAGTCATTTTTTTGATTCGTTGTTACATCGTGATGCAAAGTTATAACAAATTTTTATTGACCACAAGTTTTGCATACCTTGAATTTTGATATAAGTTATTCACTTTTTGACCGAGAGGAAACAAGGAAAAGGCGAGAATTTACAGCCTCCGAGAGGCTGTGAGGTATCCATTCAGCGCGTGGTGTCTGACGGCTGCAGGGTGCGGCTAGGTAGGGTTAGGGGCCGTCCGCAAACATATGAATATTAAATTTATAACCGACGGCTGCAGGGTGCGGCTAGGTAGGGTTAGGGGCCGTCCGCAAACATATGAATATTGAATTTATAACCGACGGCTGCAGGGTGCGGCTAGGTAGGGTTAGGGGCCGTCCACAAACATATGAATATTGAATTTATGACGGACGGCTGCAGGGTGCGGCCCTTGTGGCCGTCCGCTACTTACTTGTCGAATATGTATTTTTTACGGACGGCCACAAGGGCCGCGCCCTGCAGCCGTCGGTCTGACACGGACATTTTATTTAGCGTTTGGAGCCTGACCGTACCCTGCAAGCGGATTACATTCGCTTGTACTTCCTCTCCGAGGCTGTGACCATCTCTTTGCGTCCTAAGCGCCTTTGCGAGAGAATAAAAAACCAGCGAGCTCCGCCTTGGGGTATCTTCAGCGGTGTTCCGCCTGTGTAGGGGTGGGGTTTATCCCCACCCACCAAGGGCAACAGTGACTTACAGCCTCGGAGGCTGGCTCTTAGTAACCCCAGGCTAAACGAGCGAAGCGAGTGCAGCCTGGGGATAAAAGACAAAAAACGCCCCGTGCCTCGGAGGCACACTCCTCAGTAACCCCAGACTAAGCAAGCGAAGCGAGCGCAGTCTGGGGATAAAAGACAAAAAACACCCCGTGCCTCGGAGAGAGGCACACTCCTCAGTAACCCCAGACTAAGCGAGCGAAGCGAGCGCAGTCTGGGGTATAGGTCGGAAGCTCGCATTCACTCAGAGCCTCGGAGAGGTTCAGACACGTAGTGTGTACATACATAAAGCTATCACCATTAGTCCTATAAGCCAACCATTAGGATATAATGATGAACACTAAGCGTATGTGCCTCTCCGAGGCACTGAGTAAGGTTCCCGCCACCTACTTACCCCCAGGCTGCACTCGCTTCGCTCGCTTAGCCTGGGGTTACGGAGAGTCAGCCTCTCTGAGGCTGTAAGTCACTGTTGCGCTTGGAGGATGGGGATAAACCCCACCCCTACATTGGGTGACAGAGGTTTCCGTGGAGCGAGCGCATCCAGATAAGCAGATGGGGGATTACATACGGTACCTCTCCGAGGCACTAACCGCGTCGTATCCAAAAATGTGTACAACAAACCGAACACCTTAATTTTGAAACTTAAGTTGAATCCCTAATAATTATTAGGGATTTTCCTATTGCCGATACGAGAAAAGAATGTACTTTTGCAAAATGAAAGATAAAATATAGGAAAAACGTGTGGAAGGCAGTAGAAACCGCCCCACAGCATACAAAAGAAAACGATATGAGACAGATAAAAATCACCTTCGTGGCACTGCTCCTGGCCATAGCCACGGCACTGCCGACAATGGCGGGCAACGAGCCCGTAAAGCACCCTGACACGCTGACAACGGAGTACCGCAACACACAGTACATCGACACCCTGCGCCAGCTCAACATCAACGTCGACTACCCCACCATGGCCAACGAGAAGCTGAAAGCCTCCGTGCTGCGCTACGAGGCTGAGACATTCGCCAACACGGCACAGATGTTCTCGTTCAGCTACGACGCAAAGGCTACGGCCTACGACGGCGACAGCATCAACTTCCCGGTAATGCTCCGCTTCTACACCACGCTCCTCACCGACAGAATGAACGAAGCCGACAAAGCCAACGGCACCGAGACACCACCCTCAGGTACAGACCTTAAGATCCTGCGAAGCGACGACGACACACGGTATGTCACGTTCTCCGTCAGCGGATACATCTATTCAGGTGGCGCTCACGGACAGAGCATCAACCGTGGGGTAACGTTCGACAAGACCACAGGAGAGCGCGCCGTACTTGTCAACGACTCGGAGGCCCTGAGAAAGCTCATACTGACGAAGTTGCCGGAGGAGGTGGGGGCTTTCCTCGACGACAGTCTGCCTCCTATGCCTGCGAACCCTGCGTTCCTTAAGGACGGCCAGGTAATGCTGGTCTACGAGACTGGCGAGATTGCTTCGAACGCTGCCGGTGCCATCACCGTCGCCTTCTGGCCATACGAGATAGAGGATTATCTCACGGCGGAGGGCAAGCGTCTCACGGAAGTGAGGTAAGACCGGCATACGGTAGGCAAACGTACTCAGTGCCTCGGAGGTAAGACTGGCATACGTCAGGCAAACGTACTCAGTGCCTCGGAGTGGCACACTCTCAGTAACCCCAGACTAAGCGAGCGGAGCGAGTGCAGCCTGGGGACAGATAGAAAGGATAGTGTCCACTCAGTGCCTCGGAGAGGAAGTACAAGCGAATGTAAGCCGCTTGCAGGGTACGGTCAGACTCCAAACGCTAAATAAAATATCCGTGTCAGACCGACGGCTGCAGGGTGCGGCCCTTGTGGCCGTCCGCTACCTACTTGTCGAATATTTATTTTCTTTATTTTACGGACGGCCACAAGGGCCGCACCCTGCAGCCGTCAGACACCACGCCCTGAATGAATAACCTCACAGCCTCGGAGGTTCAGACACGTAGTGTGTATATCACCATTAGTCCTATAAGCCAACCATTAGGATATATTGATGAACACTACGCGTCTGTACCTCTCCGAGGCACGGAGTAAGGTTCGGTTTTCTACCTACCCCAGGCTGCCCTCGCTTCGCTCACTTAGCCTGGGGTTATTGAGAGTGTGCCTCTTCGAGGCACTAAGTATGGTCTGTCTGCCTTATGTCCCCAGGCTGCACTCGCTCCGCTCGCTTAGCCTGGGGTTACTGAGAGCCAGCCTCCGAGGCTGTGACGGCCCTTTTTAGTCAGTCGAGGCCGTGGCCTTTTTAATGAGCCGAGGCTGTGATGGTCCTTTCTTCTTTTTATTATCGCCAGTATTGAGCAATAGGTTCTGAGTAGTTAAATCCAAAATCACGATTTTGGGCTTCGTACCTGATTGATAACCAGAGACCGATTTTGTGAAAAAGACTTTTCAAGTGGGTGCAAAAAAAATATTGGGTATTCAAATTGCAATTTGAATACCCAATATTAGAAGTGAGGCAGCAAAGCTGCTAAAGAATGCAGTCTCTGTTACTTCTCTTCTTCCTCAGCCTTATCCTCGAAGTCGGTTACACCGGCAGCGATAAGGATGTTGTACCACTGGAGGAGCTTCTTTATGTCGCTGTTGTGCACGCGGTCGCGGTCGAAGTCGGGGACTACGCTCGCGAAATAGTCCTGAAGTTCCTTTGCCGAAGCCTTACGCCAGTTGAGCGACGCCTTCTTGCCGCCTTCCTTATCGCGAAGGCGTGCCAGGATAGTTCCCAGGGGAAGGTCCTCACTCTCAGTGTACATGGTGATGTCAGCAAGTGATGTCACACGGTCTGTGGCGAAAGCCGGTACGCGGCGGTGTGTCTCATCCAGAGCCTCAACGATAAGGCTTGCCTTACCACGGCTGACGAGTTTATACAGTCCCGGCTTGCCGGCTATAGCTAAAATTGTCTGTTCCATTTTTCTTTATTTGCTATTTTATATATAATGTGTAATTATAAATCTCTCTGGTTCCACTACGACACCTCTACCTCCCCAAAAGGGAAGAAGGGATTACCTTTAAACCATTGGAGGATGGGGATAAACCCCACCCCCTACATTGGGTTCCTTCACCGGATTATACCCCCCCGCACCTGCAGTGGGCTCCGCAGAGAGGATGGGGATAAACCACACCCCTACATTGGGTCCCATCACCGGATTATACCCTCAGCACCTGCAGTGGCTCCGCAGAGAGGATGGGGATAAACCACACCCCTACATTGGGTCCCATCACCGGATTATACCCTCAGCACCTGCAGTGGCTCCGCAGAGAGGATGGGGATAAACCCCACCCCTACATTGGGCTCCTTCACCGGATTATAAACCCCCGCACCTGCAGTGGGCTCCGCAGAGAGGATGGGGATAAACCCCACCCCTACATTGGGTTCCTTCACCGGATTATAAACCCCCGCACCTGCAGTGGGCTCCGCAGAGAGGATGGGGATAAACCCCACCCCTACAGTGGGTCCCATCACCGGATTATACCCTCAGCACCTGCAGTGGCTCCGCAGAGAGGATGGGGATAAACCACACCCCTACATTGGGTTCTTTCTCCGGATTATGAAATCCACCTAGCTGCACTCTGCAAACAGTTTCGGCTTCCGAAGTTTTGAGTTTTTCAATCTATCTTTTTATTCCGAGCTTCCGCAGAAGGTCGTTTATCTGCGCGTCGATGTCGGCCGTTCCGTCGTTGACAATCTCATAGTCGCTGCGACTGAGCACCTCATCCTGTGGCAGCTGCCGGTTTATCCATTCTATGGCTTTATCCCTGGAGATACCGTCGCGGTTCATTATCCGTGCTATACGTATCTCCGTTGGTGCCGTGACGCAGACCACCCTGTCGACGTTGACACGACGGTCGAAGCCACTGTCGAAGAAGATGGCACTCTCGAGCCAGTGCCGTCCACTGTCCATGAAGTCGCGTGCCACGGCAGGGTGTATGATGTCGTCGACCTGCTGCGCGTGTTCCCCGCTCTCCAGGATATACTGTGCCAGGACACGTTTCTGCAAGACACCGCCGACGTAGACCTCCTCTCCGACGAGTCTGCGGAGCTCCTCCTGCAAGAGAGGCGACGAGCGCATGAGCCGTTTTGCGCCGGCATCACAGTCGTAGACCTCTATGCCGGCGGCCCTCAGACGCGAGCAGACGAACGACTTTCCGCTGCCTATGCCACCGGTGATGGCGTAACGGCCGTCAGGGAGCGGTTCCTGTCCGGTGGCGCTCACGCTGTTTCCTGTCCGACAAGTTTCCATGTCTTTGTTTTTAAGCGATTCTCCCATTGTGTTATCTCGACTCGATGAGGTAGTCGACCTCATCGGTCTCCACCCTGGCGTTGCGCACACTCGACGGCGACGCGCCAACATAGATATGGCAATGGTCGGAGCCTTTCTTCTCTATCTCGGTGTAGTCGGCATAGACGCGGAAGCCCTGGGGGAGTATCTGCTTCGTTATCTCGTCCTTCGGCATGTGCTTCAGCTGGTTGACGCCGACGACGAAGCGCACGCCAATCTTCGGCGGGAATATCCGCAGCACCTTGTCCTTCGGCACGTTGATGGCCTCGATGGGCACCTCGACGACCTCCTCGGTGAGGATATCGGGATAGAGGTGCATCGTCACCGTGGACGGTTCGAACTTTGCTCCGCGGACCCTCCGCAGTGCCACCTTCATTGTCCTCGGCTCCGACAGTCCGTTGATGTTCTGCTCCACGGTATAGGCGTACTGTATCGTGTTGAGCAAATTCTGCGCCGCGTAGACTGTTACGCTGTCAGGCGTGAACTGTGTCTGCGCCAGGTAGTAAGTGCCACCCGGGTTGACGCGTCCCAGCATGCGCACCGGCACCTTCTTGTGCTGTCCGTAGTTGTAGAAGAACTCTATGTCGTCGGTCTTCACCGAGACGAGCTTGGTGGAGTTATAGAGCTGCTGGAGGATAAGCTTCTGGATATCGGCCACAGGAATAGTGCCTTGTCCTTTGTCGCCGGCATACTGCTGGAAATTAATGCGCAGGGGAGTGAAGTGGTCGCCATATAGATATGTGGCAATCATGTATCCCTTGTCGCGCACCACGGCATGGATAGTGTCGCTGACATCAGTGGTGATGACAACGTTCTGTGGTACGTTGATGAGTTGCAGCCTCACCGTAATCTCCCGCTCATAGGTCTCGTTGAGGGTGATGACGAGCCAGAAGGCGCTGCTGAGGACGAGAAAGAACAAAAAAATCAGAAACTCCTTGCTGATTATCCTTCGCAAGAAGTTCCTGCACGTGCTGTATGCTTCTTTCAATCCGAAGCTCATGTCCCAAGATGATTATTTGTTTGCTACCTGCGCGCTGTCGGCGGTGCTGTTGAAGATATAGCCCTTGTCGACGGTGATGACCACGCCACGAGCTATCTCCAGGTCGATGGTGCCATGCTCCAGGTCGATGCGCTTCACTGTTCCATAGATGCCACCGCCGGTAACGACCTTGTCGCCTTCCTTCAGTGCGTTCTGGAACTTACGTATTTCCTTCTGTTTCTTCTGTTGCGGACGGATCATGAAGAGCCACATGATGACAAAGATTGCCACCATCATAAGTATCATTCCCCATGGGCTGCCGCCCTGCTGCGCCTGCTGTGCAGAAAGTAAGATTGCTGTATTCATTATATTCTACGTTTATTTTTTAAAAAAAGTTATCGTGAACGGTAAGCCTGCGGGCCGCGCGGTCCCTGCTGGCGTGGTGCCATAGGCTTGAAAATCTTACCGCTGTCGTTGAGATAGCGGGCTATGCCGTCAAGCATTCCGTTGATGAAACGGCCGCTCTTCGGTGTTGAGTAGAGCTTGGCCATGTCGACATATTCGTTTATGGTGACGTTGACCGGGATGTTCGGGAAGTTGATCATCTCGGCGATGGCTATCTGCATGATGATAACATCCATGTAGGCCAGGCGCGAGAAGTCCCAGTTGCGGCTTGCGTCGCTCATATAGTGCTGGTAGGTGTCGGCATTGAGGATAGTGGCGCGGAAGAGCTTCACGGCAAAGTCGCGGTCCTCCTCGTCCTTATATTCCGGCAGGAGCTCCTCGTTGGCACCGTTTTTCTTGTCAAACCGCTTGATGGTCTTCAGCACGAAGGTGTCTACGATCTCCTTGTCGTCGTTCCAGTAGAGGCTCTTGTCCTCCAGGACGGCATCGAGGTCCTCGTTTTCCTGTATCAGCGTACGGTAAATCTTTCGCCACAGCTCACGGTCAGCATCATAGCTGTCGTCCTCCGACGCCATATATTCCTTATAGAACGTACTGTTCTCTATCTGCTCGCAGAGCTTGCGCACAGCCTCTATGTCGTTGTCCCACGTCAGCTTCTTGTCCTCCAGGAAACTGTTGAGCTGTTTGTTGCTCTCGAGCTGCAACTCAAACTTGTTGTTGACAAACTTCTCCGACGGAGCCTCCTTTCCCTCTCGCGCCGCGCGCTGCTTGGCAATGTCAAGGCGGTGGCGCTCCTCGTCGGTGATGGCGACGATAAGCTCCAATAAATAATTGTAGAGGTCATAGGCTTTCGACAGGCTGAAGAGCAACTCCTTCTCTGCCTTGTCGATGTTTCCGTCGCCATTCTGATAGTAGGCATAGGTTAACTGGACTATCTTTATGCGAATTAATTCCCTGTTAATCATTTCTCAATTGTACTGTTGTTGTATATTTTCTTGCGCTTAGAATATGCAAATGTAGAAATTTTTAGGCATTCTTGCAAGTATTCAGTACCATTTTTCACAAATCTTATATACTTTCCGGCATTAAAGGAGAAAAACTCATTCCATTATTTGCCGTATTGCGCAAAAAAGCGTACCTTTGCACCGCTTTTTTACTTAGCACTCTCGTGTGATGGTGAATTAAGGCAAATTATTTTTCAAATCTTAATTTTAGAGTAACACAAAATGAAAGAGATTACAGTTTCAGGTCAGAAGCGCACAGACCTTGGAAAGAAAGCTTCAAAGGCTCTCCGCAAGCAGGGCCTCGTTCCATGCAACATCTACGGTGAGCAGAAGGATGCCAACGGACAGCCGGTGGCTATGGCCTTCGCTTCTCCTATGAGCGAGCTCCGCAAGCTCGTCTACACTCCGCACATCTATGTCGTAAACCTCCTCATCGACGGCGAGAGCCATCCTGCCATCCTCAAGGAGCTGCAGTTCCACCCGGTGACAGACGCTCTGCTGCATGTCGACTTCTTCGAGGTCAACGACCAGAAGCCTATCACCATTGGCGTTCCTGTGAAGCTCAACGGTCTGGCACAGGGTGTCCGTGATGGTGGCCGCATGAACCTCTCCATCCGTAAGATCGACGTTACAGCTCCTTATCAGAACATTCCGGAGCACCTCGACATCGACGTTACCGGCCTTCGCCTGGGCAAGAGCATCAAGGTTGGTGAGCTGAGCTTCGAGGGTCTTGAGCTCGCTACTCCTAAGGAGGTTGTCGTCTGCTCAGTGAAGATGACACGTCAGGCTGTCGACTCTTCGGCTGCCGCCGACACTGACGAGGCCGCTGCCGACGACGCTGCCGCAGCACCGGCCGCTGAGGAGAAGTAATTCACCATAAAGGATAAAAAGGTAATAAAGTAAAGGTTATCACCGGCCGGCACGCCTCTAAGGCTGCCGGACCGGCCTACGGCTTTACTTTATTACCTTTTTTGTTTTTTATCAAGCTCAGGGAGACATGAACTTTTATCAATAGGACTATCGTGGATAAGTTTTTAATCTGTGGACTGGGAAACCCTGGCAGTGAGTATGAGGGCACCCGCCACAACACAGGATTTATGGTGCTGGACGCTTTCGCCAAGGCGTCCAACGTTGTTTTTGAGGACAAGCGCTACGGCTTCGTGGCCGCGACGTCGGTAAAGGGTCGCAAGGTGTTCCTGCTGAAGCCGACGACATTCATGAACCTCAGCGGCAACGCCGTGCGCTACTGGCTCAACAAGGAGAACATCGACCAGAAACGGCTGCTCGTCATCTCCGACGACGTGGCACTGCCGCTGGGTGAGTACCGCCTGAAAGCCAACGGCTCCAACGGCGGACACAACGGACTGGGACATATCATCCAGCTCATCGGCCAGGACTTCGCACGGCTGCGCATGGGCATCGGCAACGACTATCCGCGCGGCGGACAGATTGACTGGGTGCTCGGACACTACAGCGACGACGACATGAAGGTCCTCACGCCGGCCATCGACACCGCCGTCGACATCATCCGCAGCTTCGTCCTCCAGGGCATCGACGGGACGATGAACGAATATAACAGCAAGGGAAAGGGGAAAAAGAAATAAGAAAGGACTGATATGGCAGAAAAGACACTACGCATGCCCAAGAGCGGTGAACAGGCCAGACTCGACAAATGGCTGTGGGCAGCACGCATCTTCAAGACCCGCAGCATCGCCGCCGACGCATGCAAGAACGGACGCGTCACCGTCAATGGCGTGAGCCTCAAGCCGAGCCATAACATTAAGGCCGGCGAGGTCGTCAGCGTGCGTAAGCCGCCGATAACCTATTCCTTCAAGGTCCTGGCCTGCATAGAGCAGCGCGTAGGCGCAAAGCTCATACCACAGGTCTATGAGAACGTCACGGACCGTAAGCAGTATGAGCTTCTTGAGATGAGCCGTATCAGCGGGTTCGTCGACCGCGCCCGTGGCACCGGCCGTCCAACAAAGAAGGACCGCCGGCAGATGGACGACTTCACCGAGGCCGCAATGTTCGGCTTCGATGACGACGACGAGTGGGACGACGAGGACGACATGGATATGTAGCCGTCCTACGCCGTAGCGGATTTGTTATCCTATCGTTATAGTGTACCGGCTCATGAAGCTGGCACCGGGCAAAAGCTTGTTCATAAGATATTTATCCTTGAACTCACCGTCGTATTCCGCCCAGTCATGGATGCCATACCACGGCTCTATGCATACAAACGGCGCATGCTTGCCGGCAGGACTCCACAGACCCACGGCAGGAGTCTTGAAGTCGAGTGCCACGACGGCCTTGCCGTTCTTGTCGAGTATCTCCACATGCTTGAGCTGGCTCCTGTCGAAGATGACAGCGTCGTCATTGAAGCTCTCCTCGGTGAACGCCCATACGCCGTTGTCGGTCTTCACGGGGAAGTGGCCGTTGGTGATGCAGCCGCCGATATTGCCATAGAGACGCTCCGGTGCCGCGTTGTCGAAGCGCAGACGGCCCTCGAGGTGCTCGCCCTTCTTTGCTCCCGGCACGAGGAATGCGGGATGACCGCCTATCTGGAAGTAGATAGGACGGTTGTCGGTGTTCTCCACATGCCAGATGACATGTATCTTGTTGCCCTCAAGCTTATAGGTGACGGCAAGGTTGAAATGGTAGGGATAGACCTTCAGTGTCTCCTCGCTATCGGTCAGCGCAAAGGTGATACTGTCGGCACCTTTGCTGATAAGGGTGAAATCGGTGTCGCGGGCAAAGCCGTGCCGGCCAAGATGATAGGTGTGGCCCTCGCAGCGGTAGGTGTCCTTCCACAGGCCGCAGACCAGTGGGAAGAGTATTGGGGAATGACGGTTCCAGTATTTCTCGTCGCCGTCCCAGAGATATTCCTTACCTTCGTTGTCCTTTATGGACTGCAGTTCCGCTCCATGCTCCGACACAGTGAGCACGAGCTTGTCATTTTTGATTTGTTCCATTGTTCAAATGTTTGTGAGGTTTTTATTGTAATATGTCTTAAGTTCCTTATGGATAGGATTATTCCGCTTAGAAATAAGTAAACAGTTATCCACTGCCTCCTACTTATCAAATGCAAAGGTACAGAAAAACTCATAAACACGACAATCCAAAGACTTAAAAACTTATAATCCAACAAAACAAGCAATTATTTCTATCTCCCTTTTTATGAGGGATAAAGGGTCTTGCCCGTGGAGGATGAGGATAACCCCCATCCATACATTGCAACCATCAGCATGTGTGATTGGAACCATCCGCATAAATGTTTGGCCCCATCCGATTTATCGGAATAACAAGCGTACCGGCGTCCGCCAATGTAGGGGTGGGCTTTATGCCCATCCTCCAAGCGCTGGACCCCGCTAACTCCCTAAAAGGGGAGAATCCGGTCACTCTTCCACGTACAACAATGATTTACAGCCTCGGTGAGGCTGACTCTCAATAACCCCAGGTTAAACGAGCGCAGCGAGTGCAGCCTGGGGGTAAGTAGGTGGTGGAACCCTACTCCGTGCCTCGGAGAGGTACATACACGTAGTGTTCATCATTATATCCTAATGGTTGTCTTATAGGGCTAATGGTATATGGCTATATGTACACACTACGTGTCTGAACCTCTCCGAGGCTCTGAGTGAATGCGAGCTTCCGACCTATACCCCAGACTGCGCTCGCTTCGCTCGCTTAGTCTGGGGTTACTGAGAGTCAACCTCTCCGAGGCTGTGAGGTATCCATTCAGCGCTTGGTGTCTGACGGCTGCAGGGTGCGGCTAGGTAGGGTTAGGGGCCGTCCGTAAAACGACGTCAAACACACAAACAACGGTTGGATGCCGACGTGTGCAGGGTGCGGCTAGGCAGGGTTAGGGGCCGTCCGTAAAACGACGTCAAACACACAAACAACGGTTGGATGCCGACGTGTGCAGGGTGCGGCTAGGCAGGGTTAGGGGCCGTCCGCAAAACGCCATCATATATATATATATCACGGACGGCCACAAGGGCCGCGCCCTGCACACGCTGGAACAGCGCGATGATAATTTCATCCGTCGTCCGTAAGCGATATGGGGGTGCCGTACATCTGCCGTCAAACGAATAAACAACGCGTGGATTACCGACGGATGCAGGGCGCGGCTAGGTGGGGTTAGGGGCCGTCCGCAAAACGACGTCAAACACACAAACAACGCGTGGATACCGACGTGTGCAGGGTGCGGCCCTTGTGGCCGTCCGTGACATATATAATGGTGCTTGGCGGACGGCCACAAGGGCCGCGCCCTGCACACGCTGGAACAGCGCAATGATTATTTCATCCGTTGTCCGTAAGCGATATGGGGGTGCCGTACATCTGCCGTCAAACGAATAAACAACGCGTGAATTACCGACGGATGCAGGGCGCGGCTAGGTGGGGTTAGGGGCCGTCCGCAAAACGACGTCAAACACACAAACAACGCGTGGATACCGACGTGTGCAGGGTGCGGCCCTTGTGGCCGTCCGTGACATATATAATGGTGCTTGGCGGACGGCCACAAGGGCCGCGCCCTGCACACGCTGGAACAGCGCAATGATTATTTCATCCGTTGTCCGTAAGCGATATGGGGGTGCCGTACATCTGCCGTCAAACGAATAAACAACGCGTGAATTACCGACGGATGCAGGGCGCGGCTAGGTGGGGTTAGGGGCCGTCCGCAAAACGACGTCAAACACACAAACAACGCGTGGATACCGACGTGTGCAGGGTGCGGCCCTTGTGGCCGTCCGTGACATATATAATGGTGCTTGGCGGACGGCCACAAGGGCCGCGCCCTGCACACGCTGGAACAGCGCAATGATTATTTCATCCGTTGTCCGTAAGCGATATGGGGGGTGCCGTACATCTGCCGTCAAACGAATAAACAACGGTTGGATACTGACGTGTGCAGGGTGCGGCCCTTGTGGCCGTCCGTAAAGCGCCATCAAACATATCTTGGCGGACGCCCCCTAACCCTACCTAGCCGCGCCCTGGGGATCAACCGCTGATTTTTTGTAAAGATTGGTGTAAATTATTTTCAAACCCTTTCCAACCTCAAAATATCCTCGTAGCCACCTGATGCACAAAGTATTGCAAATGTAGTCCTTTTACGTTCTACTTTCCGCACACTTTTTTGTAAAAGGGGCACATTTACCGTCTATTTTCCGTACACTTACATCGTAAAACAATAACACTTATCATTATGTAAATATTTTTGGTATTTTTCATTCACTCCCATCATCCTCAATTGCATGTCAGGATTGGTATATAATAATCACAGACTTCAGTCCTTCCGTTCATCACTCCCCTTCTCCCCTCGGCTAGATATAGGCGAGAACCCACACTCAGTGCTTCTCCGTGACACTGTGTGAGATCTCTCGTCTTTTTATAAACCGTTTCGCGGAACCCAGTAGGGGTGGGGTTTATCCCCATCCTCCAAGCGTGATTAAGTCCGATGTTCAACACCTTAATCTCGAAACTTAAGAAACTTAACTTGAATCCCTAATAATTATTAGGGGTTTTCCTATTGCCGATACGTGAAAAGAATGTACTTTTGCAAAATGAAAGATAAGATATAGGAAAAACGAGCGGACGGCAGAATATGTCGCCGCACAGCAAAAAAAACGATATGAGACAGATAAAAATCACTTTTATGGCACTGCTCCTGGCCATAGCCACCGCACTGCCTTCGGTAGCTGACAACACCACCATCACTAACCCTGACACGCTGACAACGGAGTACCGCAACACACAGTACATCGACACCCTGCGCCAGCTCAACATCAACGTCGACTACCCCACCATGGCCAACGAGAAGCTGAAAGCCTCCGTGCTGCGCTACGAGGCTGAGACATTCGCCAACACGGCTCAGATGTTCTCGTTCAGCTACGACGCAAAGGCTACGGCCTACGACGGCGACAGCACCGACTTCCCGGCAATGCTCCGCTTCTACACCACGCTCCTCACCGACAGCATGAACGAAACCGACAAAGCCAACGGCACCAAGATACCACCCTGCGGTACAGACCTTAAGATACTGCGAAGCGATGACGACACGCGGTATGTCACGTTCTCCGTCAGCGGTTACATCTATTCGGGTGGCGCTCACGGACAGAGCATCAACTGTGGGGTAACGTTCGACAAGACCACCGGAGAGCGCGCCGTCCTCGTCAACGACTCGGAGGGGCTGCGGAAGCTCATACTTACGAAGTTGCCGGAGGAGGTGAGGGCTTTCCTCGACGACAGTCTGCCTCCTATGCCGGCGAACCCTGCGTTCCTTAAGGACGGCCAGGTGATGATGGTCTACGAGACTGGCGAGATTGCTCCTAACGCTGCCGGTGCCATCACCGTCGCCTTCTGGCCGTACGAGATAGAGGATTACCTCACGGCGGAGGGCAAGCGGCTCGAGGAGCTGAGGTAAGACCGGCATGCGACAGGCAAACGTACTCAGTGCCTCGGAGAGGCACACTTCTCGATAACCCCAGACTAAGCGAGCGAGGCGAGCGCAGTCTGGGGCAGTAAAGCAAAGAGAACCCACTCCGTGCCTCGAAGAGGTACAGACACGTAGTGTGTATCAAGATGTCAAATGGTTTTCCTCTATTTAGAGGATAGATGTTTGGAGATAATAGATGCACACTTCGTGTCTGAACCTCTCCGAGGCTCTGAGTGGATACTCTGCCATCGCCCACACCCCAGGCTGCACTCGCTTCGCTCGCTTAGCCTGGGGTTACTGAAAGTGTACCTCTCCGAGGCACTGAGTATGTTCTCTCGTCTTTTTGAAATCGCGCTGCAGAACCCAATGTAGGGGTGGGGTTTATCCCCATCCTCCAAGGGCAACAGAGACTTACAGCCTCGAAGAGGCACACTCACCAAGTATATAAATATATTAATATAAACAAGTAATTAAATAAATATATATGGAAATAGGACAGAGACTGCCTGAGGTCCTCGGACTGGACCAGGACGGCAAGGAGATCAAACTGAGTGATTTCAAAGGAAAGAAACTGGTGCTGTACGTCTATCCGAAGGACTCCACACCGGGATGCACCAATGAGGCATGCAACCTCCGCGACAACTACCAACGGTTCCTCGCCAAAGGCTATGCCGTCGTGGGCGTGAGCATTCAGAGTGCAGAGAGCCATAAGAAGTTCATCGCGAAATACAACCTCCCCTTCCCGCTCATCGCCGACACGGAGAAGACTCTCGTCACCGAACTGGGCGTCTACGGTGAGAAGAAGATGTACGGCAAGACGACCATCGGAACCTTCCGCACCACTTTCATCACCGATGAGGACGGTGTCATCACCGAAATCTTCAAACCGCGCCAGATAAAGGTCAAGGAACACGCCGGACAAATCCTCAAGGACGAATAAATAAAAATTCACGTTCCGAAAGAAACAATCTACACGAAAAGAAATGAATATTTAAAATATGAACTGTAAACTTACTTTTCTCTTGGCTCTCACATGCCTGCCTATGGCGGCGCAGAAGAGGGCTTTTACCATCAGGGACATATATCGCGTAAAGACGGCCTACGCGCCGACAGTAGCCAGGGACGGCCGCATGGTCTACACGCTGAGTTCCTCTAACCTGAAGGAACAGAAGTCGGCATCCGACATCTTCACCGCCGACGGCAAGGCCGTGACCAACGACGGCGCCAGCTATGCGCCGCAGTGGAGTCCTGACGGCAAGACGCTCTACTACACCTCTTCGCGCAGCGGCCTGCCGCAGCTGTGGCGCCACAACAGCGACGGCACCGATGAGCAGGTAACGGACTATAAACTCGGCGTCGACGGCGCGGTGGTGTCGCCCGACGGACGTTACGTGGCCTTCGCGGCGCAGGTGGACCCGTCGCTCGACGACCCCGACGGCTCAAAGAATGCGGAGGCGCGGAAGGCAAAGCGCGAGAACCCTATCCAGGCACACGTCGCCGACCGTCTCCTCTACCGCCACTGGACGGAATACAGCGACGGTCGCTACTGGCATATCATCGTCTTCGACACTCGGACAAAAACCTACAAGGACGTTACGCCGGGCAATTACCACGCGCCGGTGTTCTCACCGTCAGGACCGTCGGGATTTGTCTTCTCCCCCGACTCCAGGGAGCTCTGTTATCTCAGCAACCATGACGAGCACCCGGAGGCAAGCACGAACTGCGACCTGTGGACCGTGGACCTCACGACGATGAGGACCACGAACCTCACCGCCGACAACAAGGCATGGGACGGCTCTCCGCAGTACTCTCCCGACGGACGATACATCGCCTACCGCTTCCAGCGCACGCCGGGCTACGAGAGCGACAGGTTCATCCTCGGGCTCATAGACCGCAAGACGGGAAAGAAGACGGTGCTGACGGAGAACTTCGACAACTGGGTCGACGACTACCGGTGGTCGGCGGACTCGCGGACGATATATTTCCTTGGGGAGGTGCGCGGCGCAGAGCCTCTCTACAGCGTCGACGTCAAATCGGGTAAGATAAGGGAGCTCATTGCGGCAAAGGCGATAAGCTCCTTCGACGTATCCCCGAGAGGTGATGTCTTCTTCTCGTCTTCCACCACCGGCAAGCCGACGGCCATCTACCGCACGACGCTCGCCGACATCCGCAAAGGCAGGGAGCCTCAGCAGCTCACCCACTACAACGACGCCCTGGAGGCGGAGGTCGACTTCCGCCCGTCGGAGCAGATGTGGGTCAAGGGTGCCGACGGCGACTCCGTGGAGGTGTTCATCGTCAAGCCGCACGACTTCGACGCCACAAAGAAGTATCCTCTCGTCATCAACGTCCACGGCGGTCCGCAGATGCAGTGGATGAACTCCTACCGCGCCGACTGGCAGGTCTATCCCGGCGCCGGATATGTCGTGGCATACCCTAACCCGCACGGCTCCACAGGCTATGGACAGAAGTTCTGCCGTGCCATCAGCGGCTCATGGGGCGGAAGGCCATACGAGGACGTGATGAAGGTCGTCGACAGACTGGCACAACTCTCCTATGTCGACTCCACACGCATGGGGGCCATGGGATGGAGCTACGGCGGATATTTCATGAACTGGCTGCAGGGACACACCAAGCGCTTCAAGTGCCTGGCTTCGATGATGGGACTCTTCGACCTGAGGTCTATGTGGGGAGGAACGGAGGAACTGTGGTTTCCGAACTTCGACCTCGAGGGACAGCCCTGGAACTCGGAGCTGTACAAGAGATGGAGTCCGTCGGAATATGTGCGCCACTTCGCCACACCGACGCTTATCATCACCGGCGAGCGCGACTACCGTGTGCCGTACACGCAGGCCGTGCAGTATTTCTCCACCCTTCAGACACTCGGCATACCGAGCAGGCTGATAATCTTCGACAACGACGGCCACTGGCCCAGCACGCTGCGCTCCATGCCGCTCTACTACAACGCTCATCTGGAGTGGTTCCATAAGTACCTCGGCGGTGAGCCGGCACCATGGAACACGGAGGACATGGTAAAACGCACACCCGATTACTAACGCCTATGGACGGGGGTATAAGTGGTTTGTTTTCAGCCGACGGATGGCTCAACCAGACGATAACCCAATGCCCCTGTCCCGTTCGTCGGATTACAATCCGACGCCCTACCTCCCTACCTCCCTATCTCCCCCACACGCTCCCGAGCATAGCGGCGCCCGCGAACCCTATCTCCTCTATCACCGGCACACGCTCCATGGTAACGCCACCCAAGGCGAACACGCGCCTGTCAATGACACGGCCCTGCGGAGCTCATCGACGGAGAACCGCGAGCGGTAGCCTTGCTTCGAGATGCTGTCGAAGATGGGGCTGAGGAAGAGGTAGTCGGCAGTGGCCTTCCTTGCCGCCACCTCACCGAGGCTGTGGCAGGAGCAGGAGACGGTAAGGCGCCGACGATGTCGGCATTGCTCATCATGCCGGTCTTCACGGCCTGGGGATGTATGTCGTTGAGAACCATGTGGAGCTGTTCCCTTACCATGTCGGCTGGGACGTCCATGACGCGGCACACGCGGCAGGTGTCCTGAGCTGTAACGGCCGTTATGACACTTGAGACATAACAGCCCAGGGCCGACATCGTCTTGATGTCAGCCTGTATGCCGGCACCCCCACAACTGTCGGAGCCGGCGATGGTCAATGTTGAAATGTATTTGCCGTTCATCACTCTGATATTAAAAAAGACAACACACATATCAGAGAGGTGCACAGCACACTGTGAACACACGAAAATACGCGACATCCCTACGGCAGCATTACCTGCATCAGGTTTTACGGGTATAATCTCAGCTTCGCCGGTCATAAAGACCTGGCTCCGCACCCCTCTATAGGCGTCAGCCTATGGTGTCAGACAAATGAATAATTTCTCTTCCTTTTGCCTTTCGCGTTGCAAAAGTATACAATAAACGGCAAAAAAATTAATTCCTGCCAGATAATTAATCTTTTTTTTTACTATTTGGGATAGGAAACCACTCACAACCTCTTGCTCAATACTGACGACAATAAAAAGGGAAAAGAGCCCTCACAGCCTCTCTGAGACTGTGAGGGCCCTTTTGGTCAGTCGAGGCTGCGAGGGCTCATTGATTTCATGAAGTGCTTGCGCGCCTCCTCCATGTCCTGCACTGTCTCCATCGTTCCCACATACCGGCCTTGCGCGTCGCGGACGGCGTGGTAAGTGACGAGGGTGGCACGGTGGTTCTTCTCCATCCATACCGAGACACTGTCGCGCTTGCCGGAGCGAAGGTCGCCGATAATGGCGCGTACCATCGGCTCTATCTTCGGCGGATGGCAGGAGAAGACCTCACGGCCCAGAGCCGCCAGCGGCCGCTTGAAGGCCTTCTCGGAGAACGGCTGGTTGAAGTAGCGGTTGATGTTTCCGTCGTCGACGAAGGTAACCTCCAGGGGCAGCGTGTCGAGCAGTGCCGTGAGCTGTGTGAGGGTCAGGGAGCCGCCCGGCATGTTCACGCGCAGTTCATCCGTCGTGCTGTCGGCTGCCGGAGTGCTTTGACTTCTCTCTTTTGCGAGGAGCTCCTCCCCTTCAGCCCATGCCGCGCCTTCCACGCCGAGGCAGTTCTCATAAGCCTTACTGTCGACATATATCTGCCGCCATTCCTCATCGGTGAAGTTAGCCGTGCAGACGGGGAAGAGGATACTGTTCTCCTTGAACGTCATCTCGCGTGCCCGCACGATGAGGTCCTTCACACGGCTCTTCCAACCATCGTCCCGCGCACTCTCCGCCGACAGCCGGAGCAGTGTGGAGAGCTCGGCGCGTATCTCGTCGTCGATGGTCCACATCACCTGCGAAGGTCCGTAGATGCCATGACGCGTCTTCAGAGGAGGATATATGAGGTCGTCTTTCTTCGCATAGTGTACGGCGAGCGTGGCAGCGTCGGAAAGTGCCGCAGCCACATCGCCGTCGCCGTCCAGGGCACGCGCTATCTTTCCGAGGATAGCGACAATGGCGTCGTTCTCACGGTAGAACGTCTGCAGCGGATGTCCCGTTGTCATCCGCAGTTCCACCGTTCTGTCCCTGTTCTCCATGGCCTGTCCCACCATCATCTCCTCCTGGTCGTGGTGGAGGCCGTGGTGAAGGTCATGGTGGCTGCCGTCATTTTCTTCCTCGCCATGGAAGAGCGCGGAATGTACGTCGCACAACTTCCTCACCTCGCTGACCGGCTGTCCCTCGCTGATGAGCTCCTGCTCTGCGCGCATGATGTCGTTGGCCGGCACATCACGGAACTGTCTGACGAAGTCGGCGCGGACGCTCTCCATGGCCTCGCCATCGTTGATACGCCTGAGAAGGGCCTTTATCTGCTGAGTGGCGTCGGGAGCCGGCGAAGCCGTTGTCGCAGTGGGCTGTCCTGCAGTCTTTCCGATGTAGCCTACGACGGTGAAGCCGTTGGCCTCGAGAGTCCCGACGATAGAGTCCATGCCGATACCTCTAAGGTCGGCGCCGCGCTGTAGGGTTATCAGCTTACCCACCGACAGCCGGACGGTCTTCTTCGTTATCTCAGTGAAGCCGAGTGATGCCAGGATGTCGATGAGTTCCGGGAAGGTCTCTGTGAGTTGGTAAACGGTCTGTGTGAGGTCTATTGTCTTATTCATAATCTGTTCGTTTTATTTATTTTATTGTCTTAGCAACAAAGATGATGCCACGTGGAATAGGCGCGCGGCACTGGTAACAAATGTGTATCCCGGCACGATGTCGTCGCAATCATCTGACGTAGGGGGCGCAAATGTTACCAAGAAAGAAGGTGGTCCGCTTGCTTAGCCTTTGATATGTAGGGTGTCCCTCCGAGGCACAGAGGGCTTATTTACCTGTTGAAGCCCTTTTCAGCATTACACTGTGGCATAAAATTTGTTGCATGTATAGGTAGAAATAATAACATAAAACATGAAGAGATGATGGGAAACAATGATAATGGAAGCATTAAGAGTGGGACGATGAGAGCAAACATCGAACGTGGGGAGCGGACACGCGTGGTCATCGTGGGCTGCGGCCTTGGCGGCCTGAAGCTCGCCATGAGCCTGCGCCACTCCGGTTTCCAGGTCGTCGTGGTCGACAAGAACAACTACAACCAGTTTCCGCCACTTATCTACCAGGTGGCCTCGGCGGGTCTGGAGCCCAGCAATATCGCGTTCCCCATCCGCCGTATCTTCCAGGGCTATCCGAATTATTTCTTCCGGATGGCTGACGTGACGGCCGTCGACGAAAAGGAGAAGGCCATCGAGACCTCCATCGGCACCATCCATTACGACTACCTCGTGCTGGGTATGGGCGCCGAGACCAACTTCTTCGGCAACACGCAGATAGAGATGAACGCCTTCCCGATGAAGACCGTAACGGATGCCATGGCCCTGCGCAACCATATCCTACACAACCTGGAACTGGCCGAGACGGAGTCCGACGCTTCCAAAAGGCAGAAATATCTGAATGTGGTTATCGTCGGCGGCGGACCTTCCGGCGTGGAGATTGCCGGCGCGCTGGCAGAGATGAAGAAGTTTGTCGTGCCACGCGACTACCCTGACCTGGCCGGACGGATGCATATATACCTCGTCAACTCCGGCGACCGTCTGCTGAAGGCGATGGACGAGAAGTCGTCGGCGACGGCGGAGAAGGAACTGGCGCGGAAAGGGGTCCACGTGCGCAACGGATGGCGCGTGACCGACTATGACGGCCGTGTCGTGAGCATGGCCAACGGTGAGAGCATAGAGTCGGCAAACGTCATCTGGGTCAGCGGTGTGAAGGCCAACAGCATCGGCGGTGTGCCGGCGAAGGCCGTGGGCCATGCCGGACGGCTGCTCTGCGACCGCATGAACCGCGTCAAGGGCATGACGGATGTCTTTGCCATCGGCGACCAGAGCCTTATCGAGGGCGACAAGGACTGGCCGCTGGGACATCCGCAGCTGGCGCAGGTGGCACTGCAGCAGGCCGCCAACGTGGCACGCAACATTCTCCGGAAGGAACACGGCAAAGACATGCTGCCCTTCGTCTACCGTAACCTCGGCACTATGGCCACCATAGGACGCAAGGCTGCCGTGGCGGAGATAGGACACTGGAAGTTCGGCGGTCTCACGGCATGGCTGCTGTGGCTCGTCGTCCATCTGCGCTCTATCCTCGGCGTGAAAAACAAGTTCTTCGTCCTCCTCAACTGGCTCTGGAACTATGTCAATTACAAACAGAGTCTGAGGCTGATATTAAAAATTAGGAAATAGCAGTGAGGAATGAACAGTGAGGAATGAGCAATGAGCAGTGAGGAATGAGGGATGAATAATTAGCAATGAGTAATTAGCAATGAGCAGTGAGCAATTTTTTATGGCGTAGCCCATTAGCGTTTAAATGTATTCAACATCCCCTCCATTCGGAGGGGCTTGGGGAGGCTTCTCTTATAATTTTATTGTGATTTGTTTTCTTTCTCATTTATTTTTTGTAAGTTTGTCGCAGAATTCAAGGCGGTGTGGATGGAATGCATGGAAGGCCATACCGCTATGCAGGACTGTATAACCGCTAAACTGACTGCGATATGGAAGACGACAACAAATACATCCGCTTTGACTGGGCCGCGAAACGTATGCTTCGCGACAAGGCCAACTTTGGCGTTTTCGAGGGACTGATAACCGTCCTTCTCAACGAGCCGGTCCACATCATCGAGATACTGGAGAGCGAGAGCAACCAAGACGATGCCGACGACAAGTTCAACCGTGTCGACATCAAGGCGCGCGACAGCAAGGACGAGATAATCCTCGTGGAGATACAGCAGGCCCGCGAGCTCTACTATTTGGAGCGTGTGCTCTATGGCGTGGCGAAGACCATCACGGAGCATATCTCCCTTGGCGACAAGTACGACAAGGTCCGTAAGGTCTATTCCATCAGCATCCTGTACTTCGACCTCGGGCAGGGTGCCGACTACCTGTACCACGGTCAGACGTCGCTCGTCGGCGTGCACACCAAGGACACTCTGAAGATAAACACCCGTGACAAGGGGATGATACAAATCAAGACGCCGGAGGAGATCTTCCCGGAGTATTACATCATCCGCGTCAACGAGTTCAACAAGGTGGCCAAGACACCCCTTGAGGAGTGGATCGACTACCTTAAGAGCGGGCATATCAAGGAGGACACACAGGCCCCCGGCCTCCAGGAGGCGCGCGAGAAGCTGCAGTACCTTAAGATGAACAAGGCCGAGCGCCGTGCCTACGACCGGCATATCGACAACATCATGGTGCAGAACGATGTCCTCGACACGGCAAAGATGGAGGGACTTGAAGAAGGACGTGCGAAGGGCCTTGAAGAAGGTCTCGCCAAAGGCCATGCCAAGGGTCTTGAAGAAGGTCATGCCAAGGGTCTCGAAGAAGGACATGCCAAGGGCCTCGAAGAAGGGCATGCCAAGGGTCGTGCAGAAGGCCTTGAAGAAGGTCATACCAAGGGCCTCGAAGAGGGTCTTGCCGAAGGTCGCGCTGAAGAAAAGAAATCCCTGGTCCGGAAGATGAAAGCGATGGGCATGGATGCTGAGGCGATAGCACAGATAACAGGGCTCACTAAGGAAGAGGTCGCTTCTATGTAAGCCTGGCAGCCCCTCCGAATGGAGGGGATGTTGAATACATTTAGATGCTAAGGGGCTACGCCATAAAGAAATTGCTAATTGCTAACTACTAACAGCTCCTTATGACACGGCCATAAATAGCGAACAAAGAACAAAGCCCCGGCTTGCTTAAGCCAGGGCTTTGTGGTATTACGTGTTATGGTATCGATCTTCTGCACAGAAGGACCGGGAAAGCCTACTTCACGATGACAGTCTTTCCGTTGTGGATGTAGACACCACGTTGAGGACGACCTACTTTACGGCCCTGGAGGTCATACCATGCGCTGGAGACATTGTCAGGAGTACTGATAACTCTGATACCCGTTGTGGCGTACGGCACTTTAGCAGCAGCCGACTCACCCTCCTCGTAGACAGCACTGACGGAATAGTCGCCCTTCGGGTCGGTTACTGTGTAGGCTGTCTGGCCAGGCAGTACCGATGCTATCCTCTTGTTGCCGTTATAGATATTGTATCCTATTAGCTCTGGTTGTGCCGGTATATAACAGAAATCGTCGAGAGCCAGACCATAGGTGTTGTTAGAGGTGTGGCGCACGGCAAAATACCTCGCGTCTTCCGGCAACTTGGCAGAATACGGCAGCCACAGGGCTTTGATATTCTGACTGCTTGGCTTCACGGTGACAGGATGGAAACTGGTTATAGCAGTGTCTGTCGACGAATAGAGTATCTCGAACGTCTCACTATATTTATCATACAAGCTCTTAGCCCAGATTGTTATCTCCTGTCCTCCACGCACCTTAGGTGAGATTATCCAGTGGTCAGTGTTTGGAGCTTCGCCGCCGAGTGTGTCGGGAGCAGCGCTTAGACTCAGCAGATACTGGTCGCCGCCGTCAGATAATGTAGCAAACGCCTTCTCACTCTCCACGTCAATCGACCGTCGTTGCCAGCTACCAAGCCGAGGAACGGATAAAATCGCAATATCAGAGCGAGGCCGCACTGGAAAAAGCGTTCACCCAACGGCTGCAAGGCTAATCGCGCCACAGAGAAGATTATCAACCGCATCATCATTGCCCACAACTATCATTGGGAAGGAGGAATCAAGGCCGGCGGCTATATCTGGCATACAACTGGCTCAGGCAAGACATTAACATCGTCCATGGCGGCAGAGCCCGGGCTTCCGGATGCATAGGTCAATGCGTCAGTTCATGGATCCATTTAGCTACGTCTGCCAACACTTCAGTTACTTTTTTGCGATGAGCGAGAAACTTACCGACCCATTTTTTTGCATATATCATCAACAATTCATATATTTGCACCGTATTATTATATAATGTGAATATATGGCAGGAAGGATGCAGGACGAATAGCTATCTTTATTTGCAACGTGTATTACAGAGCAGGTCGATAATTGAGGCGATTATGAATGAGCAAAATTATCTTGTTGAGGCGCTGATCCGTGCGCTGCAGGACCGATGGGGCAGGAACATCTCTGTCCCGTCCGATTGTGAGATGCTTGCCAAAGACATTACGAAGCGGACATCTCAATATATCAGTGTCAATACGGTCAAACGGCTTCTGGGCTTCCTGCCCTATGACAAATCTCATCGCTTATCAACGCTTCATGTCATTGCTCAATACCTTGGCTATGCTTCATGGGATGACTTGACGGTCGCTCTATCAGGCAAGAACTCTGGCTTTGAGGATATTCCCACGCTGGAAGCCGCAGCACTGTCTCAAGGGGCTGAGCTCATGATCAGCTATGCTCCCGACAGACTGCTGCGTCTGATTCATCATGACGGCAACAGCTTCACCGTGACGGCTTCGGAACACAGCAAGCTGAAGGCAGGCGACAACATAGTGGTCGCACAGTTCACCGTCGGCTATCCCTTGTTCGCCACGCGTGTCATCCGGGATGGCAGCGAGTTGGGGAGTTTCACCGCTGGCAAGGTCGGCGGCATATTGTCCATTAAGTTGCGCTCATGAAAGACGATTCTTCTTTCGGCAACGCACCTTCCACGGCTGGGGAGCCAAGGAAGCTGTTTCGGCAAGGGGCTACGAGCAATACTTTCCTGACGCGTTACTACGGAAAGCTGGTGCTCGTAAAAGAAATCAAGCCTGAGTATGCCGGCAACATGAACTACCGCATGTTGTTCCGAAAGGAGTTTGAGACTGGCTTCTCGCTCAATCATCCTGCCATTCCACGCTATCTTAAGTTGGGAGAGCAAGACGGCAATGTGTATATCATGGAGGAATATGTCGACGGCTTCACGCTGACTGATTTCCTGCAATCGAATGCGGACTATTTCCATGACCCAGTGAACTCCGACAAGTTTGCCCGACAGTTGCTTGCCGTCCTGCACTATCTTCATCAGCATCAAGTCCTTTTCCTGGATCTGAAACCCGACAACATTCTCATTACCCGTATCGGCCATGATGTGCGCCTCATCGACTTAGGCTTTGCCTTTGTGTCTGGCTATCCTGAGACTGCCGGCCTCACACCTTCTTTTGCTGCCCCGGAACAAAGAGAGAAACAACAAGTGGACGAGCGCACCGACATCTGGCTTTATGGCAGAATCCTACAGTATGTCGGCGTGCCCCCTATATATAATAAGGTGGTAGACCACTGCATGGAAGAGCAGCCCGGTGACCGTTACGCCGATATGGAGCAGTTGCAGCATAGTCTGCCGCCATCGCCAAACTCACGCCGCCGCAGTAAACTCATCCTTGCTTTGTCGTTTTTCCTGCTGCTGATGGTTACCATTTTGACCGTTCTTTTTGTTCCCTCAGCAAGCCATCCAAAGCAAGAGTCTTCTGTTCCAAATCGCGCTGACACTGCCCAGTCCATTCCTGCGAAGCAACCACAGTCGCCGAAAGCCCAGCCAACGACAGCCTCTGTGGATCGTTTCCCTGCCGCAGCTGCTCCGTCCACAAAGGATCAAGCCGCTACGCCGTCAGCACAGACGCCCCGGGAAAGTACCTCGCCAAACGCTGAGCAACAGCGTATGCTGGCCGACTTGCACAGCATGATGGACCGGGCTTTCAACAAATATCTTGCCGTGTTGAGAGATTCCACGTTCGATAACATAGGATGGACTTCACGCGTGAGCCAATACGAAGAAGAGACGACAAAGGGGAAGAATGCCATCATCCGAAAATATCCCAATATCCCCGAGGAGTATATCAATGAGCAGTATGGACGATATATGAGCAAGACGACAGCTCCGGTGCTGATGAAATATTTGTATTGATAGTCTTTTTTGCTGTCTGCCTGTCATTTGGATGGATTGGATGCGTCACTACACGTATTTTTACCTACTTTTGCAATTAAGAACAAATAAAATCAAGAAAACATGAAAAAAAATCGCTCACAAAGAACAACTTATAGAAAAGTTTCTTAACTTTGCAGCGTCAGGGGAGAAATCCCGACACCATGCATTTAGGAAGCGTTTCGCTATTCCGTTGGTTGTGAATCTGGACAATTCGCGTGAACTATGGAGTATCAAAGGCGTTCTTCCTATGTGGTATAGCTATATCATCTCAATCATTAGGGATTACTATATCCATAGGTGTGAGCGATTTTCTTATTCCGTTCACGGGCAGTCCAGAGCCTACAGCCAGAATAAGCAAAGTCGGCTCACACTTTCTTTGTGCAGGTAACAGTAAACCTATAAACAGTTATTAATTGCTCACGACGGGCCTAGTGAGGATGATAAACCTTTGAGACATGTATTGTAAAAAATGTGGTGCTAAAATTGAACAAGGGCAAAAGTTTTGTACAAAGTGTGGAACTCCTGTGTCTATAGTAGAACAGTCGTCGGAAACAAAAGAAGAAAGTGGTGAAGCACATACCATAGTAGACTCTCTCAACGAATATGTTGGTGGTGGGCAGAATCATGTAAAACTTAATTGGAAAGATTTATTTCGAGATGTTTTTAAGCGGCATTCAGAAGGTGAGGCAGAAGAAATTTTTGCATGCGGGACCAAAAATACAACCCCCGAAGTATCAAGTATTTCTTCTTCTTGGCCACGTCCGTGGCTCTATAGTAGGGTGTTCTTAGGCTTTCTAATTGCATTCATTTTCTTAAGAATATGTTGTGAGATTTTTGGAAATGAGAAAGCTTTGCCTGGTCTTATGTTTGTTGGGTCTTTCGCCGTTCCTTTTTCATTACTGGTAATGTTCATGGAACTGAACGTTTTCAAGAATGTAAGTTTTTATTATGTAATGAAAACTTTTTTGATAGGAGGTTGTGCTTCTTTCTTATTGACACTTGTTCTATATAAGTACATTTTACCCACAGATGGTGATATGACTTATGGTATGGCTTTTGGAGTAGGGGTTGTAGAAGAATTAGGAAAAGTGCTCATTGTGTTTTTCTTTCTTAAACACCTTACGAAAACGCGATGCATATTAGTCGGATTATTAGTTGGTGCATGTGTCGGTGCAGGTTTTGCAGCATTTGAGACATTGGGTTATACCATGGATGTGTTGGTTACTGGCTCATGGGATGATCTTATTAATATCATATTCCTTCGTGGATTATTAGCCCCTGGAGGTCATGTAGCATGGGCGGCAATAGGAGGAGCGGCACTTGTTATTGCAAATAGACAAGAAGAAATCTCGGCTAACGTGTTTGGGGAAAACAAATTCTGGCGACTATTTATTATTCCAATTATTTGCCATTTCATTTGGGATGCTCCCATTGAGTGGGGGCAGAAATTTTGTCTTGTCCAATTGATTCTATGTGTCGTTATCTGGATTTTTGTATTACTTCTCATCAATATGGGATTGGCTGAGGTTGATACTAACGGTAAACAAACAAATAATTAGCTATGAAGTGTTTCTATTGCGGTAAAGAAATTGATGATGATGCACATTTCTGTCCATTGTGTGGTCATGATTTATCTCAGCTGATAAAATGTCCTAATTGTGGCTGTTTATTGGAACGGGACTCCAAATTCTGCGTAAACTGTGGATCTCCAGTAGTAATTTCTGAAAAGAAAATTGCTACAGAAATTGTTACGGATAAAGAGTCCGTAGCAAATACCAATTCTTTGGTTGATAATAAAGGAGAATTGGAAGAAGATACTATTGCTATTGATTCCAGTCAAAATCACATAGCAGATCAAGAGGAAGTTGTAACTGAATCTGAAAAGGAATCTGACGATGTAGAGAATAATGAAGATGAGGTTGAGAGTGAAGATTCACATAGGGGCTTGATATGGGTGTTTGTGATAATTGTCTTGATATTAGGGGGTATCGGTGCCGGCTGGTATTTTTATTACTATCAGCACAGTGCACCAAATTCGACAACGAATGGCCCTCTGGAAGTTCAGCCGATTTCTGTAGACTCTTCTGAGGAAAATGATCATCAAAAGCAAAATGTTGAATATATTAAACAACGTATGGAAGATATCTATACTAACGCCTTACAAGATCCGAGCCAGAATAGTGATGATGCTTATCTGACTTCATCATTCAATGCTATTATTAACGAGGCCACGGAAAAGGCTTATCAAGATAGTGATCTATTGTTTGATGTTAACCACTGGATAATGGCGCAAGATTATAACCATCCTGCTATGAAGATAGAGAAAATTTCCATGAACGGTAATACAGCAGTAGCTGATATCGTAATTAATGATTATTGGGATTATGGTCAAAGTCATGAGGAAGTAAGAGTTATTCTCAAGTTTGAGCATGGAGATTGGTATATCGATGATTTCCAAAATAGAGAAGGAGGTAAGATGGTATCTTCAGATCGAGCTGTAGCTGAAACATATTTAGAAGACCATTAACAATATCTATTATGAAGAGAACAAAAATACTTTTTTTACTACTGTGGCTCATTATGTTGCCACTGGGAACGGTAAGTGCGCAAGGCTTTGTCTTACCAACAAAAAAGACAGTTTCGCATGTGAAAAAAGCGCATCCTAAAGTTGCGAAACGCCCGACAAGTACGAAAAGTGCGACAAGTGCTAAGCGTTCAAGCTCTGCACCGAAAGTCAGTCATGCAAAGAATTCTACCTCCTTTGAGGAATTAAGAGAACAGGCAGAAGAGGAAAGCAAGAATAAAATATTCGACAAGTGCGATCAAATGCCTTCTTTCCCAGGTAACCTTATGACATATCTATCTGAAAATATTAAATATCCAGTTGAAGCACAAGAAAACGGTATCCAAGGACGCGTTGTAGTCTCTTTCGTTGTTGAAAAAGACGGTAGCTTGTCAGATATGCGGGTGGCTCGGAGTGTTAGTCCTGAACTGGATGCCGAGGCTTTACGAGTTGTCTCTTCTATGCCTAAGTGGAATCCTGGGATGGATAAAGGAAAGTATGTTAGGGTAAAATATAACGTCCCGGTAAGTTTTAGAATCCAGTAATACTAAATATTATTGATATGAAAATAAAATTATTTTTGTTTGCGGCTATACTTGCAGCATTATGCTCGTGTAGCAAAAGTGGAGATATACAATATCTCCCCTTCCAATCCGATGAACATTCGAATTGGGGCTTGGTTAGTACTGATGGCAAGGTTCTTTTTGAAAATGAATTTAAAAATGAGCCTACGGTCGTCATGCATGATCGGTTCTTCGTTAAAAATGCTGATGGCAAATGGGAGCTTTATGCAGCAAAGGAAAAGCCTGAGGAAATAGGCAAGAATGTTTATGACCAGGCTGGTGCTTTCATTGAGGATGTCGCTCCTGTTGTTGCAACAGGCCAGCCTATTCAATTTATTAACAAAGACGGTGAGGTGAAGTTCTCTTTGGGAAACGTTGATGGACAACAGATTACAGAATGTACCAACTTTTCTGAGGGCATAGCTGTATTCAAAGCCGGTAAATACTACGGTTGTATAGATAAGGATGGAAAGGTTATCGTAAAACCGGAATACATTCGAATCTGCCCTGCAAGTGATGGTAAAATTCTTGCAATCAACAAGAAATATGAGAATGCTAAGAACGGGGATGCATTGTCAATAACGGTACTGTCTACAAGTGGAAAGGTTATTTCTGATATTTCCACAAAGCCTTTTAATGATATTGATAAACAATTCCATGACGGTGCGTTGGTAGTCGAGCAGAAGATTGATGATGAGAACAGACAGGGATTAATCAATGAGAAGGGCGAATTTATACTCAGACCTTCTTCAAAGATCCATAGAATTGAAGGTATAGAAAATGAGGAATTCATTTTTTATGATGGGGATAATTATGGAGTAATGGACTTTAAGGGCAATGTAGTTATTCGCCCCAAATATAAGAGACTGACATTTGCCGGGAAAGGTAAACTTTTGTGGGCTGTTGATGATAAAGAAGATGCTAATATAAAGCTGATAGATGAAGATGAGAATGTCATCTCCAAATCTGAGTATGAAGGTGTATTACCTTTCTATGGATCATCGGCAGCTGTCCAGGTATCCAAAAATTCTTGGATATTCATAGACGAGAAGTGTAATGAAAAGGAGATAAATGAAGACATCTATAATATTGATGACTCAGAAGTCGGTGATAACATTTTCTATAGCCAGTACGTCGATGTTGAGGCTTTGGTTAAAAGTATCAATCTGCAAAAGACAGGTTTCTTGGGAATCTCACTCAATATGAATGCAAGTGGTATCTTGAAAGCATTCTCAGCTCTTTCAGAAGGAGACATGAGTATGGAACCAAGTAATTATGATGGAGACTATAGTATCCAAAACTCATTTGGCCTTTCTCGAGTAGATGTTAATCTTTCTGCTAATTTCGATGAAAGTATTGTTTCTCCTATTGAATCCAGTGTAACCGATGAGTATGGTTACACATATAGTGAAACCACGGGATATCAGTTTAAGAACATTACGCCTAACCAGATTGGTCTTGAAATCCCGCGCAGAGACCTTATGAAAGGTCGTATGAGTAAGACAACAACAGCATTAATAAAAAAGATTAAAGAGCTGGGAAGTGTTTATAAAGAAAACAATAATGCAGCTATTGTAAAGGTTGGTAATTTGGCATATTTTATAGCAAATACAGGACAAGCTATTGAAATAGTTTTCGGAAATTTGGATATAAGCAATATAGACATCTCTGCATATGCTGACGTTACTGAAGATAGTGATGTGGCAATGCCAGCGGTTGAAGAAAATGCTGATACCGCAGCTTTTGATAGTGATTATTTGTATAGGAAATTGGAGTAACTTTATCGGATGCTTAGCTCGTGTGATTGATAAAGACCCAACGCTCAAAACGGATCCAATCGTAACTAAGTATCTTAATAAAGATATGAACCGAATTGCTGGCCAGGCAACTTCCGTATATAATAATTGGGCATCTAACGCTGAAGATTTACCTGACACTGAATCAGCTAAATCCGATGTGGATAAGGCCTTATCTTCGCTTAGACAACTGATCTCAGACGCAGATGATTTTGCGAACTTCTCTGGAAATGAGCAAGTCTATTTAAACGCATATTTGATGTATTTCATAGACAAATATCCTCGAGATGTCAAAAAGATTTTAAGCGATTTTTAATAAGGTGTAGCTTCCATCCTGTTTATACCCTATAATAGGATTATATGCGTGTATGGGGGTGTATCAAAATTCTGGTTCATTCTCTTTTTCGTATTATTTTTTAAAACAAAGCCTCGACTTTCACAAGCTGGGGCTTTGTCATATCACAAAAATTTAGTAGCTTTGTGGTATATACGAATTACATGGCAAAAGTACACTTTCGGGATTACAATCCCGAACAATAAAAATAATCAAATATGAACGATATTAGAATGGCGGGCATCAAGGATATACCGATTATAAAAAGGATGGCGGAGCAGGTATTTCCTGAGACATACAAGGATATAATAACCCCGGAGCAATGTGAATATATGATGGACATGATGTATTCCGAAGACAGTCTGCGCCGGCAGATGATGAAGGAAGGTCATGTTTATCAACTGCTATCTGTTGACGGCGAGGATGCAGGTTACGTGTCGGTGCAGCCCATCGACACCGATGTCTACGAGCTGCAGAAGATATATGTCCTTCCACGTTTCCAGGGCCGTCAACTTGGCTGCACGCTCTTCGACGCTGCCGTGAGCCTCGTCAAGCATCAGCATCCCGGCCCATGCCGCATCTTCCTTCATGTAAACCGTTACAACAAAGCCAGGACATTCTATGAGCATCTAGGAATGAGCATCACCAAGCAGGGCGACTACGACATTGGCAACGGATACTTCATGAATGATTATATCATGGAGAAAGAAATATGACTTGGAAGAGTTATCAAGATGCTCAAGTCTTTAAAGTTGCATAATTAAGTGATTGGCGGAAGCCGCTTTTTCCCTTGCTAATTCACGTGATTTAGTAATCCAAATTTCGCTAATAATAATCTGTAGGTATAGAAAGGGATGTTTAAAAATCGTTCTGCGAAACCCAATGCATGGGTGTAGAAAATTAGCAATAAGCAATGATTAGTTAGCAATTATTCGAGTCCCGTAAGTGAAAGCAAAACGTACAGAAAGAAATCTTAATAGATAGTTCCCCTACATTGGAACCATCCGCATATATGATTGGAATCATCCGATTTAGCGGAATAACAAGGGTACTGGTGTCCGCCAATGTGGGGTGTGGGTTATCCCCATCCTAACATTCTGCGAAATCATATGATCATCTTTCAAGGGTTAGTCTCCTTGCAATTCCCCTCTAACTCCCCCTAAGATAAGGATTAGGAGGAGTTTACATTCTTTTTGAAGAGTATCATGTTAGCGTTTAAATGTATCTAACATCCCCTCCATTCGGAGGGGCTTGGGGAGGCATACTATATAGAAGCGACCTCTTCCTTTGTAAGCCCTGTTATCTGTGCTATTGCCTCAGCATCCATACCCATTGCCTTCATTCTCCGGACTAAGGATTTCTTTTCTTCAGCACGCCCCTCTTCGAGGCCCTTCGCATGTCCTTCTTCGAGACCCTTGGCATGACCTTCTTCAAGCCCCTTCGCATGTCCTTTGGCGAGACCTTCTTCGAGGCCTTCGGCATGGCCTTCCATCTTTGCCGTGTCGAGGACATCGTTCTGCACCATGATGTTGTCGATATGCCGGTCGTAGGCACGGCGCTCGGCCTTGTTCATCTTAAGGTACTGCAGCTTCTCGCGCGCCTCCTGGAGGCCGGGGGCCTGTGTGTCCTCCTTGATATGCCCGCTCTTAAGGTAGTCGATCCACTCCTCAAGGGGTGTCTTGGCCACCTTGTTGAACTCGTTGACGCGGATGATGTAATACTCCGGGAAGATCTCCTCCGGCGTCTTGATTTGTATCATCCCCTTGTCACGGGTGTTTATCTTCAGAGTGTCCTTGGTGTGCACGCCGACGAGCGACGTCTGACCGTGGTACAGGTAGTCGGCACCCTGCCCGAGGTCGAAGTACAGGATGCTGATGGAATAGACCTTACGGACCTTGTCGTACTTGTCGCCAAGGGAGATATGCTCCGTGATGGTCTTCGCCACGCCATAGAGCACACGCTCCAAATAGTAGAGCTCGCGGGCCTGCTGTATCTCCACGAGGATTATCTCGTCCTTGCTGTCGCGCGCCTTGATGTCGACACGGTTGAACTTGTCGTCGGCATCGTCTTGGTTGCTCTCGCTCTCCAGTATCTCGATGATGTGGACCGGCTCGTTGAGAAGGACGGTTATCAGTCCCTCGAAAACGCCAAAGTTGGCCTTGTCGCGAAGCATACGTTTCGCGGCCCAGTCAAAGCGGATGTATTTGTTGTCGTCTTCCATATCGCAGTCAGTTTAGCGGTTATACAGTCATACACGACGTATGGTCTACCATGCCATCAACCATACCGCCGTGAATTCTGCGACAAACTTACAAAAAATAAATGAGAAAGAAAACAAATCACAATAAAATTATAAGAGAAGCCTCCCCAAGCCCCTCCGAATGGAGGGGATGTTGAATACATTTAAACGCTAGTGGGCTACGCCGTAAAGAAATTACATTGGATTCTATCAGTTTGTATGGAGCGGGTGCAGCCAGTGTAACGCTAACGGCCTCCGCCAATGAAGGGGTGGGGGTTATCCCCATCCTCATAGCGCAACAGTGATTTACAGCCTCGGAGAGGTGCTGAGTAGTTTTATGAGTGCATCAAGTTTTTTTTTGGGGGGGTGATGAGTAGTTACACGAAATATCCCCGGAGCGAGGCTAGATGGCCTGCGGTCCGGGGATAATTTATGTTGGGATCGGTATTGTAGAGTTGAAGCCTTTACCTCACGATAACCTTGCGCGTGGTGCCGTCGGCAAGGCGGAGGAGCTGGATGCCCTTCTGTGCGGCGCTGACCTTCTGGCCGTTGAGGTTGTAACGCTCCACGACGCGTGTGGCGCCTGCCTTCGGGTCGTCGGCAAGGACGGCGCTGATGCCTGTGGCGGCCTTGGCACCGTGGTAGAAGAGGGTGAGCTGCTCGTTGTACTCCAGGCCCGTGGCACTTCTTACGATCTTCGACGGAATGGTAACGTAATAGACGGTATCGTTGGTGCTGATGGTCTGCGTGTCGCCGTCGCCATAGCCGTCGTCGGCCCATACGGTGATGGTCTTGTGGTCGGAGCTGTTGTCGACGACATGCCATTCGCCGTCAGGTACCACGAAGACAGAGCTGAAGCTGTAGAGTGCTGAGCGGGAACGGCCGTCGCCCTCCTGGATGCGCACGGCAGGACTGTCGTTGACGATGGTGACAGGGCTGTCGAAGGTGAGCTGGAACGACAGCGGCTGGAACTTAGCCAGAAGCACGCTGCTGTCGGCCGGTACTACATTTGATGCCTTCAGCGTGCCGACAAGGCTCTCGTTGATGGTGAGATACGAGTCGAAGCCCTGTTTGCTGTAGCTGGTCTTTGAGCCCTTTGGCACGGTGATGGTGGCACCGGAGGCGATATTGTAGAATGCCTCCTCATACGACTCGTAGGCTTCCATGATGGCAGGTGCCACAGAGCCTTCGGCAACGACGGTCTTAAGGGCGGTGCAGTTGGTGAAGGCGTGGTTGTAGATTTCCTTGACACCCGACGGTATGACGACCTTTGTGAGCTTCTTGCAGCCGGAGAACTCTGCGTCGTTGATGTAGTTAATGTTGTCGGGGAGGGTAACCTCGGTGAACTGTGTGTTGGCGAACGCCTCGGTGTCTATCCATACGAGGTTCTTAGGCCAGTTGATGCTGCTGAGCTGTGAGCCCTCGAAGGCGCCGTAGCCGATGGCGACGAGTGTCTCCGGGAGTTTGATGCTCTCGATGCTGCATCCCCAGAAAGCTCCGCCGTCGATGCCAAGGCAGCGGCTGTCGACGGTAAGGGTGGTGATGCCGGTAACAGGGGCGAGTTTCAGGATGGTAAAGTCGGAGGTGTAGATGACGCCGTCCTTCTTGGTGAATGCCGTGTTCTCAGCGCTGAGGTCTATCTGTGAGACGCTGGTGCCGCCGATGAAACTCTCGCCGATCTTCGTCAGTGAAGCCGGAATGTTTATCTTTTTCAGGGCTTTGTCGTTGAAGAACAGCTCTATACCCACTGACTCCAGTGAGTTCGGGAGGGTGACGTCGGTGAGGGCGACACAGCCGTTGAAGACGGCGTCGCCAAGCTTCTTGACACCTTCCTTGAACGTTACCTTTGTCAGCTTCGTGTTCTTCAGGAATGCCTTGCCGGCAATCTCCTGCACTGATGCGGGGATGTCGACCTCAGTGAAGTCCTGACTGTAGAATGCCGACTCGCCGATATATTTCAGTCCCTCATGCAGCGTGAGCGAAGTAGCGTCCTCCTTCCATGAAGAGCCAAAGAAAGCGCTGGCTCCTATTGAATCGACGGACGCGGGAATGTCAATGCTCTTCAGTCCTGAGCAGCTGCTGAAGGCATTACTGCCAATTTTCTTCAGTCCCTCGGGTAAATTGATGGTGGCAATATCGGAAGACGTGAATGCTCCATTCTTTATTTCCGTAATCGTAGAAGGAAGGACGAAGGTGGTAGCGCTGCTCCATCGAAACGCCTTCTCACCGATGGCGGTAACAGTGTAAGCCTTGCCGTCGGTGCCGGTGACGGTAGACGGGATGTCGTAGGATGTGGCCTTGCTATCGCCCCCCCCAATACCTCGACGGCATTTGCACTGGTAACACGATATTTCAGATTGGTTGTCGAAATGGTGTCACCAACATTCTCTGCGGTGGCGCCAAGGCTGAATGCAGCCATAGCAGCCAAACAAAGTAGAATTTTCTTCATAAGCGTAATGATTTTTAATGAAAAATAGTGCTTGTCGTTTAATAATTATTCAAAAACATGCTGCAAAGTTACGAATTTTATTTTCCTTTACGCATTAAAATGGAAGAAATATTCCAAAAGCATACTTCTTTCATATATAATTGCATAACACAAAATTGCATAACATACTTTATGGGCAGAAAGTTAGGGTTAGGGCCGTCCGCAAAATGACATCAAACACACAAACAACGCGTGGATACCGACGTGTGCAGGGTGCGGCCCTTGTGGCCGTCCGCAAGCCGCCTATAAACAACGCGCGGCTAGGTAGGGTTAGGGGCCGTCCGCAAAACGCCATCATATATATATCGGACGGCCACAAGGGCCGCACCCTGCACACGCCCGAACTGCGCGATGATTATTTCATCCGTTGGTCGTAAGCGATATGGGTGTGTCGTGCATACGCCGTCAAACGCACAAACAACGCGTGGATACCGACGTGTGCAACGCGCGGCTAGGCAGGGTTAGGGGCCGTCCGCAAAACGACGTCAAACACACAAATAACGGTTGGATACCGACGGCTGCAGGGTGCGGCTAGGTAGGGTTAGGGGCCGTCCGTGACATATATATAATGGTGCTTGGCGGACGGCCCCTAACCCTACCTAGCCGCGCCCTGCACACGCCCGAACTGCGCGATGATTATTTCATCCGTTGGCCGTAAGCGATATGGGTGTGTTGAGAGCGTTCGACCAATAATGACGGTCGGTAGAATGTGTGCAGCTAAAGTCATTGTAAAATATCTTTGTACGGCTGTGGATTGCAAAAGAGATGTCATTTAGAATTGAACTTTTTTTGTTTTGAGACCATAAAGTTAGTGAAAATTCTGCAAATGGCAAAACTCTGGGGAACTTATTGTTCCTCAGAGACTTATAAAAAGTATTAATAACAAATAGCACACTTAGTTGCGGAATTAAGGCTAATTAAAAAATTATATTATGTTCAGCTCCTCAGCGCACGAGTCGGCGCCGACGGCACCGAGGATAGCGGCTATGATGGCCGCGAGGATTTTCAGGATACTCGTCCAGTCGTTCTTATGTAGTGTTTTCATGTGGAAATATAATGTTGCTTGATTATAAGATAGTTGCAGACTAAACGCTACAAAAAATTACAAGTGTAATTTAATGAGTTCTGACAATCTTCTCATTATAAGCGCAGCGTTATTTTAATATAGTTTATCAATTCATTTTGAAATTTTAACTTATCCTTTTAACATAAAGAATCAGCTAAACGGAAGGAAAACTACATACTTATTTGTTTTTATCAAAACAAATAACTACCTTTGCAGAAAAGATAGGAAGATTATGGCAATTGCAATTAAAAACATACCAGTATTAACAGGTAAAGATGCAGACTATTTCAACAATTTAGTCGAAGATGCTAAGAATTCACCTCTAACACAAATTCCGGAAAAGATGAAGGCTGCTTTTAAGGCAATGGAGGAAAGATCCCGTAAGTTTGTAATCAAAAAATAATCCTAAATGACCGATTATTCTTTTGACATAAGCCAGAATTGTGTCAGAGTTGATTTGACAGAGGAGATAATTACTTCCAGCCCATATTGCTAAAGAACATTTTCAGTTTCCCTCAATAATCTTTATGAGGGTATCTGTGTGTTCAACCTCAGACTTTCCTTGTGGATGCTCCGTGACAATATAGTTAATTCCGTTGATTTTATACACGACAGCTTTGTATTTGCCACCCCATGCCTTGCCATCTGTTGGTTTAGGTTCGTTTCCGCCATTGAGGGAGATAAGAATGTCCTTTGCCCAACTGTAGCCAGTGAAGAATATTACAGCCTTTGGTGACAAAGCCTTGACCTCAGCTTTGAAAATTTCCTCGCAGTCTTCAATTTGCGCATAATAAAGCCTGTTCAACGGATTGCCTCCCTTAAACGGAGCGACCTTGCAAACATCAGACCAGGCGACGTATGATGACCAGTTGCTCGGATAGAAGTGCGAGGAAACAGCCTTTATCACTCTCCAAAAAGCAGATCTATTTGTGTTGTAGTTGCTTGAGCCCTCTGCGTCCTCCACCCACTGCATCTGGTCAGGAAGATTGAACAACTGTCCAAAAGAATTCGAGCTGTACGGTTGAAAATAATCCTTTGGTTAAGTGTGAGTGCCTCGGAGAGGCACAATCTTCCATAACCCCAGACTAAGGGAGCGTTAGCGACCGCAGTCTGGGGTTTAGCTGAGGAAGGATTAACTGAATTCCAGCCTCGGAGAGGCTGAATGCGCCTTGGCGCGCTATGCTTAGGTTTAACATTACGCACTATCGTGCAGTCTGCCTCTCCGAGGCAGGAGATCAGTCAAATACGCTCTCACAACAGACCCCAGTCTGCGTCGCTGCGCTCCTTAGACTGGGGTTATGAATAATTCAGTCTCTTCGAGACTGTAAACATTCAAAAAAGTTAAATGTCAACCGTACAGGTAGAATTATTTTTAACCGTACAGCTTGAAAAAATACACCTTTCTCTTGAGTATTCAGAATTTCTTTTCGTATCTTTGCAAGCTGTAAAGATTGTTTGCACAAGAAACTCTTAGGAAATAGCAAACCATGGGGAAAACACTATGAGAAAAGGACTTATTCTTGAAGGAGGCGCTCTGCGCGGCTTGTTCACTGCCGGCGTCATAGATGTCATGATGGAGAACGGCATAAAGTTCGACGGACTTGTCGGTGTATCGGCAGGAGCCGCATTCGGCTGTAACTACAAGAGCTGTCAGCCAGGCCGTGTCATACGCTACAACAAGCGCTATGCACACGACTGGAGATATTGCAGTGTGAGATCATTGCTGAAGACAGGTGACATCTTCGGTGCAGAGTTTGACTATCACACACTGCCGGACAAGTTAGACAAGTTCGATGTTGCGACCTTTGACGAGAGCCCCATGAAATTCTATGCGGTCTGCACGGATCTTACCACAGGTGAGCCGGTTTATAAACTTCTGATGCATCATGGTTATGAGTTCAACGAGTGGATTCGTGCTTCTGCCTCCATGCCATTGGCATCAAGAATCGTAGAAGTAGAAGGCCGGAAACTTCTTGATGGCGGCATCTCCGACTCTATTCCATTGAGATTCTTTGAGCAACAAGGCTATGACAGAAATGTCGTAGTCCTAACCCAACCTTTGGGGTTTATCAAAAAGCCGAATCCCATGATGCCACTCATCAGACTGCAGCTTCACCGCTATCCACAGTTCCTGAAGGCAGCAGCAGAAAGACATGTGATGTATAATAATGAGACGGAATATGTGCTTCAACGAGAGAAGGCAGGAAAAGTCTTCGTCATCCGTCCGAATTCTATTCTACCCATCAAGCATATCACCCATGATCCTGCACTTATGCAGAAGGTGTATGAGAACGGCCGGAATGCAATGCTACCGAGACTGTCAGAGCTAATGGCGTTTCTTACCGATCAGGTTGAATGAACGTATATCAGAAATAAATAAAGAATATGCAGATCATATTAGCAAGTGCGAAGATAATGAATGACAGGACAACTGTCAAGGTGCCTTATACATCAGTCCCAGTGTTCGAGAAAGATGCTGAGAGGTCCGCCATGGAACTTGCTCAGATACCGGTTGATGAACTGTCGAAAGTTCTTCACTGCAGCCATGCCATCGCGTTGGAGAATCATAACCGTTATCAGTCCTTCCTCAACGAGGATGAGAAACAGCCGGCAGTGCTGGCTTATTTCGGACAGGCGTATAAGTACCTGGAAGCTAAAGACTTCAGCAACGACGATTTCGACTTTGCTCAGAAACATCTTCATATTCTCTCTTTCCTTTATGGCATGCTGCGCCCATTGGACACCATCCATCCTTATAGGTTGGAAGGCAAAGTGAGACTCAACGTGAATGGCGGGAAAACGATGTTCTTGACATGGAAGGATAAGCTGACTGAACTCCTGATCGAACAGGTAAAGGCCGATGACGGCATACTCATTCATCTCGCGACAGAAGAGTTTGAGCACCTCTTTGACTGGAAGAGAGTGGAGCGCGAAGTAAGGGTTATAAAGCCTTTGTTTCTCGTTGACAAAGGATTGGAATATAAGATCGTGTCCATGTACGCTAAAGGCTGTCGTGGAGCGATGACGAGATTTATTATAAAGAACAGACTGACAGGTGCAGAAGATCTGAAGGACTTCTCCATTGACGGATTCGAATATCAACCAAACATGGGCGATGAAAATCATCCCCACTTCATAAAACGATAAAGACTATGGAAATAGGTGAAAAGCTGCCGGAGTATCTTGGCAAAGACCAGGACGGCAAAGAGATCAAACTGAGTGATTTCGCAGGCAAGAAGCTTGTGTTGTATGTCTACCCGAAGGACATGACTCCCGGTTGCACGAATGAAGCCTGCAATCTAAGGGATAATTACGAGCGTTTTCTCGCCAAAGGTTATGCCGTAGTAGGCGTCAGCATCCAGAGTGCAGAGAGCCACAAGAAATTCATTGCAAAGTACAATCTTCCCTTCCCGTTGATTGCCGATACCGACAAGACACTCGTCACAGAGCTAGGCGCTTATGGCGAGAAAAAGATGTATGGCAAGACGACAATGGGTACCATCCGTACGACCTTCGTTGCTGATGAGAATGGCATCATCACTGAAGTTTTCAGAGCAAGGCAGGTAAAGGTCAAGGAGCATGCTGCACAAATAATCGGTAATGAATAAAAGTTTCAGATGGTTTTTCATTTGATAATACCATTGATAATACCATGTTACCATCCGTAGCATGCATATGAGGGCGAATATATCCGGTATTAGGGCAGTTTTGTCCGCCTTTAATGCCGGATATTGATAATTTTGAGTAATTTTGCAAGAAGAACGCAAACCAATTTATCAAAACATGAAAGTCAAGACTTTACTGAGAAGTACATTTGCGAAAAAGACAGTGCTGCAGACGCTGCTCATAGGTCTGCTGTTTGTTCCGACAATACTCCTGGCTCAGACAACGGGCGGAAAGGTGTCGGGAACGCTCCCTGTAGTTTACATCAATACCGATGGTGCCGTTGATGTGACTGTCAAGGACAAAGATATCAGTGCAACGGCCTATATCGATGCGCTCGGCCTGGATGGCTACAAGAATATGGCTTCAGCCCTCAAGCCTGACACGCTGTTGGTCAAGGGTCATGGCAACTATACGTTCAGAGCCTTCAACAAGAAGCCTTTCCGGCTCAAGTTCAGCAAGAAGGTACAGCCTCTTGGCATGAAAAAGAGCAAGCAGTTCCTCCTGCTTGCGGCAGCAGACGATGCTCACGGCGCACTGACCAATCTTACGGGCTATGAGCTGAGCCGCCGCCTCGGCCTGGCCTGGACTCCCGGCGCAGTGCCCGTGGAGCTGGTATTCAACGGTGACTATCGCGGCCTATATTTTCTGACAGAGAAGATCAAGGTAGAAAAGAACAGAGTGAATATCGTAGAGCAGAACGACAAGGAGACTGATCCGGAGAAGGTCAAGGGCGGATGGCTCGTTGAGATAGACAATTATAATACCGACCCTCATATTGATGTCAATATGGGCGGCAAGACGATGTGGGTGACCTATCATACTCCTGAGGAACTCTCGACTGTGCAGAAAGAGTATCTTCAGAGCCAGTGGGACTCGATAGCCTCCTCCCTGTATGTCGATGATCCTAAAGATCAAGAGTGGGAAAAGCATATAGACATGGAGTCGCTTGCGAAAGTCTACCTCTGCCGTGAACTTCTGCAAGACGAAGAAGGGTTCCATGGCAGCTGTTACCTTTATAAGGACCTCACGGATACGAAATGGTATTTTGGTCCGGTATGGGATTTTGGCAACGGCTTCTCGGGAAACACCCATAAGTACATCTTCAAGGATCCGGAGTTCAGTAACTGGATTATTGATCGGGCATGGACGTTTGACGCCTTTCGCCTGAAAGTGAAGGAGCTGTGGCATTCCTTCTACTATGGAGGGTTCGCCACGATGGATGAATGGTTTGACACAACGGCAGCTACGCTCTCCCAGGCCGTGGTCTCTGACTACAACCGCTGGAAGGGCGACCAGCCGGCAAGCGGCGGAAGCAAGGTTCAGGTAACCAACGACGAGCAGGCAAAGGCCAACGAATGCAAGGCCTTTATCCATGACAAGGCTTCGTGGCTGGAAGACCAGTGGTTCCCACAAACAGGAGACAGTGTCAATATCTACGTCTATACCGACAAGTCCTCAGATGTTCCATACCTCTACTGGTGGGGCGGCAAATCTACGGCCCCGTCCTGGCCTGGCGTGAAGATGACAGAGACCTGCATAGTGGGTGACAGCCTGTTCTATACAAAGCGTCTTCCTAAGGGGGTAAGCATCATCTTCAGTCTGGTTGCCGATGGCGAGACGAATGCCGCCTCGGCAGCGCAGAAGACGCAGACGGAGGACATCAAGAACGTCGAGCGTGACTCATGGTACTATTTCTATCAGAATCCGGGATCTTTGTCCGGCTACAAGGACGGACGTTATGAGGACATCACCTACAGTATGAACCGGCGGCTTGCCACTTCCGTCATCATGCCCGTTAGGACTCTGCACAGGAGAACCGACGCCATATATAACCTTTCCGGCCAGCGGGTCACAGGCCCCTATAAGGGAATAGTCATCGTCAAAGGGCAGAAAAAGATAGTTACGCGGTGAAAAATCCAGCATGTGGCTGTCCGATTCTCCGGACCGCATTTCTTTGATGCCGTCTTCGCCATTGAGCTTTGCAACCTTGCATAGGCCGATAACGTCATGATACGTACCTTCGGGCCAGCGCTCCAAGAGCCATTATTTTAGGTTCAAAAGTAGGCAAAAAAAAAATTCGACCTGTACGGTTGAAAATGCCCTCGAAGAGGGCAAACGTGGTTAGCCCCAGGTAAGGAGCGCAGCGACGTAACCTGGGGCTTAAGAGTGAAGGGTATACGTTGAAAGGTGTCCTCGAAGAGGGCAAATCTTGGCTGGGTGCTGGATATTATAGGTTCGCCCTCTTCGAGGACGACCGTCCAGCTCGAAAAGAATTTCCGAAGAAGGAACTGGCTTTGTAATCATGGTCTTGCCAGCCGTTGGTTGCCCTTCCAACGAACATAAGTCCGTCGTTGTCGGCATTAGGGAAATTCTTTCCCCACTGCATACAGAAGAATGCTTTCTCAGCAGGCTGCTCATTTTCAACATCCTTTATGAGTTTGTCATAAAGAGGGGATAACTCTGACTTTAGTTTCTCTATTTGCTCGTTTCTCATATTTCTTACTATTAAACCTAATTTCCGCACCACAATAGTCTCTAATATCTTATAACGTCCTGAGCAACAAAAAGTTGCTCAGGATTTTGCCATGTCAAAAAATCACTTAACTTAGTGGTGCAACAACAAATTAGCAATTCATTAACACGGCAAGGCAGTTTGTACTTACTATCTACACGGAGCAGAATGCGTATGCGACCGTCTTCAAATCTGATTTCGGATAATGAAAGCAGACATATTGAATTTTATAGCGGTGAGCTCCTATATGCTTTATGGGGTAAGGGGCTGTTGTACGCCAAAAGATGCTAACCGAAAGGATAGGAGCCGTTTCTGGCTACAATTCTCACAAAGAAATATATTTTGGGTCAAAATGGCATTACCGGCTCTTCTTGCGGATTTTAGGATGAATTAGTTTTATTTCTCAGAGAATTGCCGCCAAACACACAAACAACGGTTGGATCACCGACGGATGCAACGCGCGGCTAGGCAGGGTTAGGGGCCGTCCGCAAGCCGCCTATAAACAACGGTTGGATACCGACGTGTGCAGGGTGCGGCCCTTGTGGCCGTCCGCAAGCCGCCTATAAACAACGCGTGGATCACCGACGGATGCAGGGCGCGGCCCTTGTGGCCGTCCGTGACATATATATGATAGCGTTTTGCGGACGGCCACAAGGGCCGCGCCCTGCACACGTCGGAACAGCGCGATGATTATTTTCCGCTTTGCTACCACATGTTTGTTTATCCTAATTTCTTAAACTGTTGTAATATGTGGTCTACGTCTTTGTCGTGTTGCGGGTTTATATTATCTTTATTCCACCGACATGGGTTTAATGCAATGTAATTTTGTACAAACTTTAGTTGTCTGTCGTTCCAAATGATGTCGTCCCAATAATTTCGTTGCCACAGATGACCGTCGAAATGTTTCCATCCTTTTTCCTTCACACCTTTGATATATTCGTTTGTCGTCATTGATTTGAAATAATCCATAACCTTGTAGATGCTGTCGCTATTGTCCACGTCAAGGTGGAAGACGCAATGGAAGTGATTGGGCATCACTACGGAATCCATACAAACGACTTGTGGAAACCAGTCTTCTACGGTGTGATAAAGATGGTCTATCATCTTACCGGGATCATTCAAAATCATTTTACCATCTTCAACATGACCAAACAGACAGACATGGTTGTGTGCCACGACCGTTATGAAATAACAACCTTTCGCTCTATAATCAAAGCCGGTAAACCGCATCTCCTTTCGTGAGGGGTATAGATCGTCCATCATAGTAGTTGATTTATTAATGTACAGCAATAGGAGCAGAGTCATCCACAACTGCATTTGATTGATTATGAATTAGTTTTATTTCTCAGAGAATTGCCGCCAAACGCACAAACAACGCGTGGATTACCGACGGATGCAACGCGCGGCTTGGCAGGGTTAGGGGCCGGCCGCCAAGCACCATTATTATAATGGTCACGGACGGCCACAAGGGCCGCACCCTGCACACGCCCGAACTGCGCGATGATTATTTCATCCGTTGGTCGTAAGCGATATGGGTATGTCGTACATCCTCCGTCAAACGCACAAACAACGCGTGGATCACCGACGGCTGCAGGGTGCGGCCCTTGTGGCCGTCCGCAAGCCGCCTATAAACAACGCGCGGCTAGGCAGGATTAGGGGCCGTCCGCAAGCCGCCTATAAACAACGCGTGGATTACCGACGGATGCAGGGCGCGGCCCTTGTGGCCGTCCGCAAAACGCTATCATATATATGTCACGGACGGCCACAAGGGCCGCACCCTGCACACAAACGAACAGCGCGATGATTATTTTCCGCTTTGCTACCACATGTTTGTTTATCCTAATTTCTTAAACTGTTGTAATATGTGGTCTACGTCTTCGTCGTGTTGCGGGTTTATATTATCTTTATTCCACCGACATGGGTTTAATGCAATGTAATTTTGTACAAACTTTAGTTGTCTGTCGTTCCAAATGATGTCGTCCCAATAATTTCGTTGCCACAGATGACCGTCGAAATGTTTCCATCCTTTTTCCTTCACACCTTTGATATATTCGTTTGTCGTCATTGATTTGAAATAATCCATAACCTTGTAGATGCTGTCGCTATTGTCCACGTCAAGGTGGAAGACGCAATGGAAGTGATTGGGCATCACTACGGAATCCATACAAACGACTTGTGGAAACCAGTCTTCTACGGTGTGATAAAGATGGTCTATCATCTTACCGGGATCATTCAAAATCATTTTACCATCTTCAACATGACCAAACAGACAGACATGGTTGTGTGCCACGACCGTTATGAAATAACAACCTTTCGCTCTATAATCAAAGCCGGTAAACCGCATCTCCTTTCGTGAGGGGTATAGATCGTCCATCATAGTAGTTGATTTATTAATGTACAGCAATAGGGGCAGAGCAGTCCACAACTGCATTCGATTGATTATGAATTAATCTTATTTCTCAGAGAATTGCCGCCAAACGACGTCAAACACAAACAACGGTTGGATACCGACGGCTGCAGGGTGCGGCCAGGCAGGGTTAGGGGCCGTCCGCAAAACGCCATCATATATTATATATCGGACGGCCACAAGGGCCGCACCCTGCACACGCCCGAACCACGCGATGATTATTTCATCCGTTGCCGTAAGCGATATGGGTGTGACGTACATCCGTTGCCAAACGCATAAATGGTTGATTGGATACCGAGGGCCACACCCTGCACACGCCCGAACTGCGCGATGACTTTTAATCCATGGTTATAAGCGAAATGGGTATCATCCGCCGTCAAACGCACAAACAACGCGTGGATTACCGACGGCTGCAGGGCGCGGCCCTTGTGGCCGTCCGCTTACCACGGGAACAATTTTTTTTGGAGGGGGGCGGACGGCCCCTAACCCTACCTAGCCGCACCCTGCACACGCCGGAACAGCGCTGAGATCCGTACGTGGGAAATTCCCCGTGCGTGGGAACTCCCCCCGTGTGCTTTGTCAGATCAGGCGCTCACCGAAGATGACGTCGTTGATCTTCTTCTCATGGTCGAAGATGAAACGCGCCACGATGCTGGAAAGGATGGCCGACGTAGGCAGCTTCACGTCACTGGCGGTCTTCAGGCGGTCGAGGATGCGCTTGAGGTCCGGGTCAATGTAGATCGTGGCCAGGCGCTCGTCGCGTGTCTTGTAGATGCGTCCAAGACTGAGGAAGAGGTCCCAGCTGTCGGCACCGCCATCCTTAACGATATGATATTCGCGCTCGGCCTTCTCCGTCGGTGTCTCGGCCTGCTTCGGTGTGGCGGGACGGCCGCGGCGCCGTTTCTCCTTCGGAGCCTCGCCGCTCTCGGGAAGCTGCTCCGCCTTCTCGGCCTCGGCTTTTACGGCCTCGGCCGGCTCTGCGGACGCCTGTACCGGTTTGGCGTCGTAGGTCGTCTCCGGTGCGTCCTCACGCGACGGCTCTGCGGCTACGTCCGTCTGTGGCTCGTTCTCACTGCGGGCAGGCTCTCCCCCACCCCTCTGTACCTGGTGCACCAGTCCGGCAATACCGCCCGGCAGCACCACACTTGTCTTCTTTTTGTTTGCCATCTTTGAAAGTTCCTTTTTTGTCGCCCACTCCATTGACCAGCCTTCTCAACGTTGTCTTAAGGTCCTATAAATCAATCGCTTGTCTTTATCTTCCCCTCAGTCCAACTTTTATTCTTCTGACTTTAAACCAGCCACGGGAATGAACGCCGCAAAAGCTTGTTTATTTGTTTATATATTTATTTTTATATTTATCTATTTACTTATTTTCTTAATTATCTATATAAAGATATGCATCTGGAAATACCTGATCTAGAATATTCCCTCTGCCTCCATAGGACCCATCGACCTCCATAAGCCCCTCTGCTTCCCCTAAGAGGGAAAAAGAGGTTACTTTTAAACCCGACCTCCAAGCGTTTAACGGTGTCTATTTCTCCCCACTATTAGGGGGAGTTAGAGGGGGGGGGCGTCCCCACCCCATTTGGGAGTTAGAGGAGCTCGTCCTACTTCATCTTCCTCAGCATGAAGTCGAAACAGTCGCTGACTGCGTCTCGCTGTGTGGCCAGGAGCTCATAGGTGTTGATGCGCTTCAGTGTCGCGCGGCTGGCGATACGCGGCGTCACACTGCCTATCTGTTTGAAGATATGGTCCGTCTGTTTCCACATGCGGTTCTCCTCGCTCGTTCCGATACGCGCGTCAATGCGGTTCGGCACGAAGAACATCTCACCTTTCATGTCGGGGTTGGCCTCGCGGAGCTTGTTGACCACGCCTACGAAGACTCCGGTAGAGTCGAGGGTCTTCTCCTCGTATTCATACGGGCAGACGATATAGTCGGCTCCGGTGAACAGTGGCACAAGACCGTCCTCTGAGACATTACCCGGCGAGTCCATGAGGACGAAGCCATCGACCTGACGCGCTGAGTCCATAAGCTGCTGCATCGTCTCGGGGTCGCTGATGTCGAAGTCCTGGATGGAATACGGTTCCTCGTCCTCGAACACCTCGGCGTCCTTTGCCCGCTGACTCATGATGGTCTTCTGAAGGTCAGTATCGATGATACAGACGGGTTTATGCTTGTATGCCAGGTAGTTGGCGAAGAGGATGCAAAGCGTCGACTTCCCCACCCCACCCTTCTGGTTGGCAAATACTACAATTCTGTTCTTCATAACGCAATTATATATTTCAATATATTTTTATTTATGTCATTTTATAATTATATACATTTTTATATTCGTATGTATATATTTTTATATCCTTGGAGGATGGGGATAGACCCCACCCCTACACAAGGTAAACAGCCTTAACAGCCAAAAACCATGTCAATCACCGCCAATGTGGGGTTAACCACGGCCCAAACAGGTTATGACCCTAGTAATCCCTCCAATGTAGGGGTGGGGTTTATCCCCATCCTCCAAGCGCTAAAAGAATTCTCTCTCCCATCTTAGCGATTCAGAGGGTTCTTTCTAGCTGAAAAGACCTGACCTCATTACAAAAAAAACTTATCAATTCTCCCTATCGGGAAGAATAATACATTTATTTAAGTATATATTAATGCCCAAATATCTATATACAAGAAGATATTAATATTCATATATTTTTATTTTCAACCATATTTAAATATAAATATTTACACATCTATAAATCTATATTTATAAACACCTAAATATCTGTATTTATAAAGGTTTAAACATCTATAAATCTTTATTTATCAATACCTATATATTTGTAATTATAAAGATTTATCGTTGTTAATTTATATATTTATATAATTACAAATATTAGTATTTAAAGGTTTTCATATTCTAATATATATTTATTTAAAAAGATCTATATTCATAAAGATAGGAACACATAAATTTTTATATTTCTATATTTATTACGATATAAATATAAGTAAACACATGTATACACATGGAAAGAAGTATATGTTTATATATATTTTTAAATACTTAATATTAAAGATATTTATATTGATAAATACAAGCCTTTATGTATATATGCTTATTAGTATTATCATATGTATATATAAATAACCACGTATGTATAAGTTTTTTGTTTAGTGATCGACGGAGAGATCTCCGCCGAATTTATATCTTGATTTGTTTACATAAAAATATATTTAAATATCTCCATGTTCGTCGGAATCTTTTATCTGCTTGTATATCAGGGTTCTACGCAAGAAGACAACTGGGAAGATCTCGATCACGTAACGGAAAACTGTCCAGGCGAGGGATAGTCCGCGGTTCAGGAAGTCGACGTTGTGGTTCATGAGAAACATATAAAGGGAGCCGACGCCGAGACCGGAGATGATCATACTTGCAAGGTTGACCCAGCCGTAGAGGGCTATCCTGCCGCGGTATTTCCAGACAAGGGCGATGCTCATGATGACTGCGAGGATTGACTGGAAAGCGGCGCTGGTGTTCTTGAATCGTACGGCGAAGGAGTCGAAACGCGTGGGACTCTGGAGCTGTTGCATGATGTCAGTGCTGCCGACGGTACCCAGACCTACGAGGAAGTCGCAGACCATCAGGGTCATAATTGCCAGGACGAGGTATGAGATAACGCTCTTGGCCTTGAAAAGGGAGCGCCGGAAGCAATCGTAGATAGAAACCAAAAGACCTGTGGTCACGAGTGAAAGGAGGAAGTGCCCTACCCCACTCTGCGTTATGCGGCTCAGTCCGTAAACCAGCGGTCCGGAGGAAACACGGGCCAGACCGACAAAGTCGCCAAGCTCTACTATCCCCTGGAACAGCAGGAAAAAGCCGAGTGCCCAGGATAAATAACGGCTGACCGGTCTTTTTACCTCAAAATATGAGAGTTTTTTATTGCTCATTGTAATAAATAAATATTTTCTTATTTTTATATATATCTATATCTAAATATATTAAAATATAAAGATATGACATTTCGGTTAATATCACCGTATTCGGGTGCAAATATACACATAATTATTTAAACGGACAAATAATCTTATATTTTAATGTATACAAAAATATAGGGGCTAATAAGGATAGAAATTTTTATATATAAAGGTAAAGATATAAAGGTATAAATAGATAAAAAGGATTTATATATAAAGACAAAGGATTAGATATATTTGTATTTATATGTATATATAGATAAGCTAAATTTAAGCGTAGCCGTTGGGTATTTGGGGATAAGGAGATGTTGATTACCAAATTTAATTAGGACGCAGGGTGCAGGTAGTTAGAATAAGGGGCTTTCAGAACGGATAAAAAATTGATATTACGGACGGCCCCTAACCCTGCCTAGCCGCACCCTGCACAAGGTGAAAAAACGCGGAGTTTATCGTTAACAGAATAGATTAAGCGTACATAAACAGCAAAACACAGATGAAGGGCTGGTTAGCGACGGCTGCAGGGCGCGGCTAGGCAGGGTTAGGGGGCGTCCGCTTAACACGGGAAAATTTTTGGGAGCGGACGGCCACAAGGGCCGCACCCTGCACACGCTCGAACCACGCGATGATTATTTCATCCGTTGGTCGTAAGCGATAAGGGTGTGACATACATCCACCGTCAAACAAAAAACGGTTGGCTACCGACGGCTGCAGGGCGCGGCCCTTGTGGCCGTCCGCCAAACCACAGTCAAACCTTAAACAACAGTTGGTTACCGACGGCTGCAGGGCGCGGCTAGGGAGGGTTAGGGGCCGTACGCCAGACCACCGTGAAACCTTAAACAACAGTTGGTTACCGACGGCTGCAGGGTGCGGCTAGGCAGGGTTAGGGGACGTCCGCTTAACACGGGAAAATTTTTGGGAGCGGACGGCCACAAGGGCCGCACCCTGCACACGCCCGAACCACGCGATGATTATTTCATCCGTTGGTCGTAAATGACATGGGTGTGCCGTATATCCGCCGTCAAACAAAAAACGGTTGGCTACCGACGGCTGCAGGGCGCGGCCCTTGTGGCCGTCCGCCAAACCACAGTCAAACCTTAAACAACAGTTGGTTACCGACGGCTGCAGGGCGCGGCTAGGGAGGGTTAGGGGCCGTACGCCAGACCACCGTGAAACCTTAAACAACAGTTGGTTACCGACGGCTGCAGGGTGCGGCTAGGCAGGGTTAGGGGACGTCCGCTTAACACGGGAAAATTTTTGGGAGCGGACGGCCACAAGGGCCGCACCCTGCACACGCCCGAACCACGCGATGATTATTTCATCCGTTGGTCGTAAATGACATGGGTGTGCCGTATATCCGCCGTCAAACAAAAAACGGTTGGCTACCGACGTGTGCAGGGTGCGGCTAGGCAGGGTTGGGGGCCGTACGCCAGACCACCGTCAAACCTTAAACAACAGTTGGATACCGACGGCTGCAGGGCGCGGCTAGGCAGGGTTAGGGGGCGTCCGCTTACCACGGGAAAATTTTTGGGAGCGGACGGCCACAAGGGCCGCACCCTGCACACGCCCGAACCACGCGATGATTATTTCATCCGTTGGTCGTAAATGACATGGGTGTGCCGTATATCCGCCGTCAAACAAAAAACGGTTGGCTACCGACGTGTGCAGGGTGCGGCTAGGCAGGGTTGGGGGCCGTACGCCAGACCACCGTCAAACCTTAAACAACAGTTGGATACCGACGGCTGCAGGGCGCGGCTAGGCAGGGTTAGGGGGCGTCCGCTTACCACGGGAAAATTTTTGGGAGCGGACGGCCACAAGGGCCGCACCCTGCACACGCCCGAACCACGCGATGATTATTTCATCCGTTGGTCGTAAATGACATGGGTGTGCCGTATATCCGCCGTCAAACGCATAAACAACGGTTGGACCCGACGACTGCAGGGCGCGGCTAGGCAGGGTTAGGGGCCGTCCGCCAAACCACCGTCAAACGCACAAGCAACGATTGGATACCGACGGCTGCAGGGCGCGGCCCTTGTGGCCGTCCGCCAAACCACCGTCAAACGCAAAAGCAACGATTGGATACCGACGGCTGCAGGGCGCGGCTAGGCATCTGGCGTAGTGACCTAATCCTATTTACAGTTTTAGACAGATTCTAAATATGAGTAATGAATTATGTTCCGAAAGAAGAAAATATACGCATAGAAAGGTATCTTAATAGATCGTTTGCGGAAACCAACATAAACGGTGATGCGGTCCGCCAATGTAGGGGTGGGGTTTATCCCCATCCTCCAAGGGTTTAAAGGTAATCTCAATATCCATTTTGAGGGGGGATAGAAGGTCCAGCACATGAAGGATGGGATAAAACCACACCACTACATTGGCATAGGTCGCTGGTATCCAATATAATACACGCTAATGAGTAACTCCAGAAACAAAGCAACAATGAAAATAACGATAATAGGGTAGGGGAGAGGCAGACGAGGTTAAGAAATAAACTATAATTGTCTGAAAATCAGAAAACTTAAACACTTCCTTAAAGTCTTACGGCGACAAAAAAGTGAAAAACGGTTTGCTCCTCACCGTGAATGACTCAGCTTGAATATGGGAAGGCTAGTCCTGAAATTCCTGTATAACTCATAGGAAACAACATGAATGGGAAATAAAGGGATTTAACCGATGTATGACAGCTGGGTGTACCACGTCCTGACAAATGGCAGTTCGTACCACTAACTTCCGAAACTAAAAGGAATCAGTTATTCCCTACGGGAATAACATAAAAACAAGACATGAGAAGCAGCACCGGGGAGTCTCATATAGGTAAAGGCAAAGGCCGCAGATATTCATGATAAAACAAACTATTAAGCAACTTTGGAAATAGGGCATTCTAAATGAAGTTCCCACTCTTTCGGCGGATATCCGCTTGCAGGGTGCTAGTCAATAAAATAAGAAAGGGTGTGAATAGTCCCAGTGCCACTACGAAGCACTTATCCCATTCCTGGACAAAAATGGGTACAACAATAGAACACCTTACTTCGGAAACGCAAACAATCAATCTTCCCTAAACGTCGCACGCTACCTAGACCGTCATTATAAAAGCCTCCCTAAATGTCGCGAGCAACCAAAACCATCATTACAACACCTTCCCTAAACATCGTAACCAAACATGACCTTCATTAAAAGAGCTTCCCTAAACGTCGCGCGCAATAAGTACCATCTTTAGAAATCGACAAAACAAGCGAAAATCAAAAAGAAAATAAATTAAAAACATAAAATTTCATCTAGACTTAGATTATCATTTTAAATTATCTTTATTATAAGATTATTTAGGCTCCGTGAAACTATTGAGCATCAATTAGTTGCAAAGAATATAGCCGACAAATTAGTAAGTTTGCGCCGACAAATTAGTAAGGCTCGCCGACAAAAGGGTAGGGTAGTGCCGACAAATTAGTAACTCTGGTAGTACCTTCTCCGACAAATTGGTAACTTAGCTCCGACAAGTTGGGAAGTTACGGTCGATGTTTAAGAAAACAGTTTACAAAAGAGGCTTATATTTACGATATTTCCCGTTTCAACTTTCCAGCTGTATTCCCTTATCCGTTTTTTATCCTTTATGATTCATGCATGTATTCGCTTATAAATCAATTTGTTATTTTCGTCTGCGACATTTAGGGAAAATTTCAAGTGATTTCATTTACTTAATCTACGACAAAAAAGGAAATTCCTCCTAAAATTTGACTAAATATAATTTTAATCTAGCTACTCAGAGCCTCTTGTTCAATACTGACGATAATAAAAAGAGCCATCATAGCCTCGGCTGACCAAAAAGGCAATCACAGCCTCTCCTGAGGCTGTAAATCACTGCTGTGCTGGGAGGATGGGGAAACCCCACCACTTCATTGTGTTCCGCCAACCGATATACATTAGGTTCCGCAAATCATTTACCCTTGGAGGATGGGGATAAACCCCACCCCTACACAGGTGGAACGCCGCTTACTTTTCCCCAAGCTTCTCTTGCTAGATTTCTTTTTCTCGCCAAGGCGCCAAGGACGCAAAGGTTCCGCCAGGAACTCTTTTGTTCTTTTCTCTGCGTGCCCTTTGCGGTCTTTGCGGCTTTGCGAGAGATTTTTACGAGGAATTTGTTCTCGCCAAGGCGCAAAGGACGCAAAGAAGAGCACAACAATATACCCGCGTCAGACCAACGACTGCAGGGTGCGGCTAGGTAGGGTTAGGGGTCGTCCACCATGATTTCAACATATCAATGTTTGCGGACGACTGCAGGGTGCGGCCCTTGTGGCCGTCCGCCAAAAAAAGCATGTGTACTAGTTTACGGACGGCCACAAGAGCCGCACCCTGCAGCCGCACGACACCACGCGATGAATGGATACACGTCAGTCTATAAATCGCATGTTCATCCTCTCCACGGAAGCCTGCGGAACCCAATGTAGGGGTGGGGTTTATTCCCATCCTCCATGGTTTTAAAAGTTACTCACAGCCTCGGAGAGGTTGTAAATCACTGTTGCGCTTGGAGGGTGGGATAAACCCCACCCCTACACAGGTGGAACGCCGCTTACTTTTCCCCAAGCTTCTCTTGCTAGATTTCTTTTTCTCGCCAAGGCGCCAAGGACGCAAAGGTTCCGCCAGGAACTCTTTTGTTCTTTTCTCTGCGTGCCCTTTGCGGTCTTTGCGGCTTTGCGAGAGATTTTTGATATTACGAAAAATCCTGACACAAAAGTAATATCTATGCTTTTGCATTGTAAAACCTATGGTTTTATGAGGTAAAAGCATAGGTTTTACACGGTAAGTGTACGGAAAATAGAACGCAAAACGACCTTACTTGCAAAGTGTTGAACATCAGTAGTTTACAACCATATTTGGAGATTCTTACGATTGTGAAAAATATTGACATGTTTTTCTGTTAATTTTGATTGCTGCGACAAATTAGTAGGTTGTTCTTGAAATGCCGTGCTGCGCGATGACGACAAATTAGGAAGATTTTGGTGTTGAATATACTTCCTTGTTTATATGCCTATATATTTCTATATCTCTATAGATATATATATCTATACTTATAATATACGTGCGTCATTTCGTTGTGAGCATTATATTTGCTAATAACAGCGTTTTTCCACTGAGAGTGTACCTCTTCGAGGCACTGACGGGTTCGTTCCTGTCTGCTTACCACCAGGCTGCCCTCGCTTCGCTCGCTTAGCCTGGGGTTATCGTGGAGTGTGCCTCCGAGGCTGTAAGTCACTGTTGCGCTTGGAGGATGGGGATAAACCCCACCCCTACACAGGCGGAACTCCGCTGAAGATACCCCAAGGCGGAGCTCGCTGGTTTTTTATTCTCTCGCAAAGGCGCTAAGGACGCAAAGAGATGGTCACAGCCTCGGAGAGGAAGTACAAGCGAATGTAATCCGCTTGCAGGGTACGGTCAGACTCCAAACGCTAAATAAAATATCCGTGTCAGACCGACGGCTGCAGGGCGCGGCTAGGTAGGGTTAGGGGCCGTCCGTCATAAATTCAATATTCATATGTTTGCGGACGGCCCCTAACCCTACCTAGCCGCACCCTGCAGCCGTCAGACACCACGCGCTGAATGGATACCTCACAGCCTCCGAGAGGCACTGGGTGGACACTATCCTTTCTATCTGTCCCCAGGCTGCACTCGCTCCGCTTGCTTAGCCTAGGGTTATTGAGGAGTGTACCTCCGAGGCACTGAGTAGGTTCTCTCGTCTTTTTGAAATCACGATACGAAATCTTGTGTAAATCGATTTGCAGAACTCACTGTAGATCTGCTTGATAGAGCCAGTGTAGAGGTGGGGGGTATCCCCCCCTCCAATGCAATCGCCCTATGGAACCCAGTGTAGAGGTGGGGTTTATCCCCATCCTCCATGCGCAACAGTGATTTACAGCCTCTCCGAGGCTATAAATTACAGTCGTGCTTAGAGGATGGGGATAAACCCCAACCCTTGGAATCCTTCGGTTTCGGTGCAGAGAATGTAAAATTAGAATTAACGACAGACGTGTATCCATTTGGCGCGTGGTGTCGGGCGGCTGCAGGGTGCGGCCCTTGTGGCCGTCCGTAAAAAAACATGTGCCATAGTTTGCGGACGGCCACAAGGGCCGCACCCTGCAGTCGCCCGACACCTAGGCAATGAGAGGCGGAACGCCGCTCGGGTTACCCCAGGCTTCGCTCGCTTAGCCTGGGGTTATCGAGGAGTGTACCTCTTCGAGGCACTGACTGGGTTAGGCTTGTAGTTACCCCCAGGCTGCCCTCGCTTCGCTCGCTTAGCCTGGGGTTACTGAGGAGTGTACCTCTCCGAGGCACTGAGTTATCACCCTGCTGTCATCACACCCCAGGCTGCCCTCGCTCCGCTCGCTTAGCCTGGGGTTACTGAGGAGTGTACCTCTCCGAGGCACTGAGTTATCACCCTGCTGTCATCACACCCTAGGCTGCCCTCGCTCCGCTCGCTTAGCCTGGGGTTACTGAGGAGTGTACCTCTCCGAGGCACTGAGTTATCACCCTGCTGTCATCACAGCCCAGGCTGCCCTCGCTCCGCTCGTTTAGCCTGGGGTTACTGAGGAGTGTACCTCTCCGAGGCACTGAGTTATCACCCTGCTGTCATCACAGCCCAGGCTGCCCTCGCTCCGCTCGTTTAGCCTGGGGTTACTGATGAGTGTACCTCTTCGAGGCACTGACGGGTTCGTTCCTGTCTGCTTACCCCAGGCTGCCCTCGCTTCGCTCGCTTAGCCTGGGGTTATCGTGGAGTGTGCCTCCGAGGCTGTAAGTCACTGTTGCACTTGGAGGATGGGGATAAACCCCACCCCTACACAGGCGGAACTCCGCTGAAGATACTCCAAGGCGGAGCTCGCTGGTTTTTTATTCTCTCGCAAAGGCGCTACGGACGCAAAGAGATGGTCACAGCCTCGGAGAGGAAGTACAAGCGAATGTAATCCGCTTGCAGGGTACGGTCAGACTCCAAACGCTAAATAAAATATCCGTGTCAGACCGACGGCTGCAGGGCGCGGCTAGGTAGGGTTAGGGGCCGTCCGTCATAAATTCAATATTCATATGTTTGCGGACGGCCCCTAACCCTACCTAGCCGCACCCTGCAGCCGTCAGACACCCACGCGCTGAATGGATATCTCACAGCCTCGGAGAGGCACACTCTCAATAACCCCAGACTAAGCGAGCGAAGCGAGCGCAGTCTGGGGTAAGAAGATACGAACGAACCCACTCAGTGCCTCGAAGAGGTACAGACACGTAGTGTGCACATACCAATGATTGCTCACTTATATCAAATTGTATCTATCGTTACACATGATTCACACTGCGTGTCTGTACCTCTCCGAGGCACTGAGTTATCACCCTGCTGTCATCACACCCCAGTCTGCCCTCGCTCCGCTCGCTTAGCCTGGGGTTACTGAGGAGTGTACCTCTCCGAGGCACTGAGTTATCACCCTGCTGTCATCACACCCCTGGCTGCCCTCGCTCCGCTCGTTTAGCCTGGGGTTACTGATGAGTGTACCTCTTCGGGGCACTGACGGGCTCGCTCCTGTCTGCTTACCCCCAGGCTGCCCTCGCTTCGCTCGCTTAGCCTGGAGTTACTGAGGAGTGTACCTCTCCGAGGTACTGAGTATTTACATATATAACTATATATACTTTTTTATTCTACATCTACCTAAAAAAATATCTATGTACCTATATAAAACAATATAAATATACATATTTATCTTTTTGTAGACCAACATATATGTCTGATTTATATATTTAAACACATAACTATATCTATGTACTTATAAACAAACAATTACATATACTTATATGTATCGATATTTAGATTTCTATTTTAACCTATATACCTATATTTAAATATTACTATGCTTACATATATATTTATATTCTAATATTTATATCTATGTTAGACGTTATTAGGTTCTATTGAGGTGATTTATGGTTATCGCGACATATTTGGAGGAAATACCGGGGTGTAATATGAGTTAAAGCAACGAATTGCTGGTTTTCAGGCGATGTCAGCGGCGTTGTGGCGACAGATTAGTAGGTTATTGGCGACAAATAAGTAAGGTCTCCTTCTCTCCTGGTGCTTCTTCTGCGACAAATAAGTAACTTGTTGATGTGGAGGAGAGGGTGTTCCTGCGACATATTTGTAGGTTTTTATAATGGAATGATATCTGATGCGGCGACATATTGGTAAGATGTTACCCTTGGAAAATGTTGGTTCTCAGCGACATATTAGTAGGTTGCGAGAAGTTTTTAAGTATGTCTGGCGACAAATTAGTAGGTTGGTTTTGAGAGTCCGAGATGTTAGAATGAGGAGGAATGAAGGATAGGGTGGGGGAGAAGTTCCTAATTTGTCGCAGAAGAGGGCGGCTGCTCTCGCAAAGTCTTGCATGCACTCAAGGCCTCCCCAAGGTCCTCCGAAAGAACGGGATGTTGAATATTTTAAAAGTTAGTCCCCTTGTTCTGTGTATATTTTACTCTCGCCTAGGCGCATAGGATGCCAAGGTTCCGCCAAGGACTCTTTTCCTGTCTTCGTCACTTTTTGGAGATAGGTTTGTAACGCATTGATAATCAATATTAGTGTACTTTAATATGGGTGTCCCAAAAAGCTTGAAAAGCACTCTGTACCTCTAAAAGGGGATTCTCG